>Ga0208643_1001597_pt1 | contig 12154 bp, 12 predicted proteins | sample VirMetDEL_Nov_12_FD_184516 | JGI IMG/M metagenome (GOLD analysis project Ga0208643, IMG submission 184516) | Aqueous microbial communities from the Delaware River and Bay under freshwater to marine salinity gradient to study organic matter... | ecosystem: Environmental > Aquatic > Marine >... | reverse complement strand
ATCTGTATAATAAGTCAGTGTTGACGGGGAAATCATGACCAATCATTACAAATTCTTCTGTCCTGTTACAGAGGCAGACACAGAAATATCTCACTGCCAAGAAGTGCATTCAAACGGGATGCAAGGCTTTCCAGAAAAGACAGAGAGCAAGCTTTGTGCCTTGGCGCATCACTGCTTCATGTGTCCGTTTCGATATGCGTCGCGAGTAGGCGGGCCTTGGTCAAAACCAGACAAGGCACCAAAAGCAAACACGCCACAGGAAAAGGGCGTCAAACTGCCCAGAGAAATCATCGTCGGAGCGCTGGCGCATACCAAACCTCATGATCGTTTCTACAGCCACATAGGCGTCAACAGCGACGACCGACGTGACTTTGATGAACATCTGACCAATCTGCAAAACTCCGTACTGGTCAAGTACGATGCCGTTGCTTCGAAACGGATGCAGGAAAGTTCAAATACGCCCAGAGACATGCCAGGAGCCAGACGCCCCAAGCAGGTCGAGCCAAGCGAAAAGAAACCCACGTCGGCGGTGGACGCGATGACTTCGGGCTTCAATCAAAATTCAATGGCCGATGCAGTCAGTGATCTGGCGCGTCAGGAGAAGCAGAGCGCGTCTAAGAGTGACTTGGGCGCTGCTAAGCAACAACCCAAGCAAAGCGAACAGCCTAAGCATGAGAAGCCCGCTCAGAGCGTCTCACAGGGTTCCGACAAGCCCATGACACTCGCAGAACGAGCCCGCGCAATGAAATCAAGGAAGCAAGCATGATTTACGACATTATCGAGGAACTGAACGCAGACAACGGCACCAACTACAAGATGGATGTGCTGCGTAAGCACAAGGACAACAAGACGCTGCAAGGCGTTCTTAAGATGACCTACGACAAGACGACACATAACTATGGCGTCTCGCTGAAATCACTGGGCGAAATTACGGTGATTCATGAGAACGTCGGCAAGATGACGCTCGAAGAAGCCCTTGAGGTTCTTGAGACGGAGTTCGTCACACGTCAGGTGACAGGCAACGCGGCTATTTCACGTATGTCGCAAGTCGCCTGCGCATTGGCGCAGGAAGACATGGACGTCTTTCTCAAGGTCATCAACCGCGATCTGCGCATCAATATGGGTCGCTCAAACATCAACAAGGTTTTCCCGTCACTGATTGTGAAACCAGTTTACATGCGCTGCGGCACATACAACGAAAAAACCGCAAAGAAGTTCGACCCAAAGGGTGCATTTGTCCAGCTGAAAGCAGACGGCACGTACCGAGAATTCAACGTAACGCAAGGATCTGGAGTCACCTGTATGTCACGCTCTGGCGAAGAGTATGACTATCCGGCCATCAACGAGGCTCTTCTGGGTGCAGGCTTGAGTGGCGTCTTCTTTGGCGAGCTGACCGTATACCGAGACGGAGTTCTTCTGGATCGTGCGACAGGCAACGGACTGCTGCGCAAAGATGACTTTCCCGAAGATTGCAAAGTGGTGTTCGATTGCTGGGATATTGTATCTCACGAAGAATATACCGCTGCCAAGATGAAGTCGAAGATCAAGAGCCCAAGCTACTTTGCAAGATGGGCGATGGTTAAGAAGCATCTTCCTGACCACACTCATGACGTTACGAAACCTGACGCTCTACCGGTACGCGCCATCGAGTGCATTGAGGTTGACAGCATCGCAGAGGCGTTAAAGTTCACCGCAGAAGTGATGAACAAGGGGCTTGAGGGCACAATCATCAAGGAACGTAGGGCTGTCTTCAAAGATGGGACAAGCACTCAGCAGCTTAAACTCAAGCTGGAGATCGATGTGGACGTTCGAGCAACAGGCTTTCTTGAAGGGACGCCTGGCACCGCGAGAGAGGCGACCTTTGGGTCTATTCTGTTTGAGACTGATGACGGCAAGATCAAGGGCCGAACTTCAGGCTTCACCAATGACCAACTGGAGGACTTCAACTCGCGCCGAGAAGAAATCATCGGTCAAGTCATGACCGTGTGCTGCAACGATATCACAAAAGGGCGCGACAACGACCATCACGCTCTCAGTCATCCGCGCTTCATTGAGTTCCGCACCGACAAGACGGAGACAGACACGCTGGAGCGGGCTCTGGAGACGAAAGAAATGGCAATGATGGTCGACAAAGAGAAGGCGGCAGCATGAAAGCGGAATATAAAAGAAGGTACTGTCCGTTTTGTGGCTACGAAGAAAGCGCCTTGATTTCTGGAAACTGCATTCACCATGAAGGCATGTTCATGGCTTATGTAGAGTGCCAACACTGTGCGGCTCGTGGCTCAAAATGCGCTGGCGAAGAAACGCTCGAAGAAGCTATCGAAGGCGCAACATGGCACTGGAACGAAGGCAGTCAGCCAATCTGGGAGCAGATCACACGCAGAGTTCGGTATACAATATCCGTATGGCTACCGTTTCAAGGCTAATTTAGCGCTGCTATTATACAGAACAAGCAACAAGACGATCTGTCTCGCACCTAAGAGTTTTGTTGCTTTGAGCCCAGACTGTGTTCACCTCTTCGCAGTCTGGGCTTTAACATAATTACAATTATAGGGTAAACGCATGGCACAGATGCCTGACACCTCAGATGAATACATCGACAAGGCCCTAACGGTGGGCGTTATGGCTTCGGATAGCCTGGACTGTCGTCAATTGAGAAGCCTTATCAGAGCGCTCCGCGATGAACGCAACTATCTCAAGGAAGAGATTGAAGGCTTGCACGAACTTGCGGCCGGCGAAGGCATTTAGGCTGTTCATAAACCTAACCTTTTCGAATGTCAGATGCGCAAAGGTTAGGTTTATGAACACAAGCCTCAGTCATCTTCTATCAAAGGTGAGGTTTGTGAACCGCGTCGAGCGATACGATCCTGACGCAAAGCTTCCCCAACAGAGCGCAGTGGCTTCGAGACATACTCAGCCGATCCTTTGACACGCTCCTTTCGCCCGACCTTTGGCCGCTGAGCCTCTGCATAAGCTTCCTTGAGTTGCTCTGGATCTTTACGCGACCACCCTACCCTAATATGCGTCACCTTCCGGCCCGTCTTAATCGGAATAACCGTCACGTTGAACGGTGCAAGCGCGTTGATTTCCACGACTGCATTCTGAATGACATGCTTACTTAAGGCACCATATTTGGGGTACTTTTCTTCCAGTACGCCCAGCATTGATCGAAACTCTTTCAGCGTAAAGTCCTGAAAAGACTTATATTCTAGGTTCGACCACTGTGAAAGGTTCTCATAAAGCGAGACAGCGTACTTGGAACTGAATGCCATCAGCACTGGCATTGTTATCTTTCCCCAAATGTAACTGTCTTGGAGTATCTCAACCAAGCGTTTGTCGAAGCTGTAATTCAACTGTCCAGAAGGTCTGTCCGGTGAGTCCATGTCATTGCCGCCCAAGAACTGAACACGCCTGGTGCTACCGTTTGGAAGCTTCACCGTCAAAATGGTTTGCATCAAGGAAATGATCGCCTCCTCAACCACCTTCAAGGAACGGTTCTGATCGGACCTAAGATCAGCAAGCGGTATGGAGTAGTCTTTGTTCTCTTGGATACCCTGCAAGTGAGCATTATGCCAAAGCACAGTTATGGCACGTCGAGCGTTCAAGGTAAGAGCCTGGTGCCCTGTAATCTGAATCAGTTCAGAAGGCTTGATAGCCTCATCAACAGATGGTCTGAAATCAAGGACATGATTCTTATCTTTCATGGCCATAACCTAATCCCAAACATTGAAAGGTGAAACATATACCGAAGAGTTTTTCACTGTTCAGACACCTCACCTTTCAGTTCAGACACCTCACTTATCAGTTCAAAAACCTCACCTTTATGTTCAAAGAACACCTCGGTAAGTTCAAGGTCTTCACCTTTTCAGATGCAACGCCTTGATATTAAACGCTGATTTAGTCCCGAATCTTGAATCAAAGAATCCAGAAAAAGAAGAATGTGCAGAGGCTTCACCTTTCATAGGCGTCAAGCAAGCGCTTCAACATGTCCCCATAAGAGTAACGCTCGTCGGAGCAAAGGCGCTTAAGTCGATCAATGGTCTCAACTGGGGCCCGAACGGATATCTGAACAACCTCGGTCTTCGCCATAGGAACGCTACGTTCTGGCCATGAGCCAACACGAGCCTCCTGCCCTTCTCTGACGCTAGGTGTCTTGATGCTGCTCAGTTCTGAAAAGTCAGCGATGTCGTTGTTGGAGTTTGTCATGCGTTTTCTCCTTGCTTAGAATGAGCCTTAAGAGTGGCAAAGACTTCCAAAGCAAACTGACGGGCATTCTCTTTTGCCTTGTCCAAGCCCCCTACCCTTTCAGGTAAGTCATCCAGCCCGCCACCTGTGTTGTGAAGATTTGAATATGCGGAACGATCCTTAAGTTCGATCTCAAAGCATGGAACGTTCTTTCGCATTTGAGCATTCACCATCTTTGCGATGCCTGACTTGACCGCAGCTTTTGTTCTGGTGAACAAAACGCGAGACAGGATCGGCCGGCCCAAAGTGCTTTCGTCCAGTTTGATTTCTCGCATCGTTTCAACCGCAGCTGTCGCATCTTGCTGTTCATCACCCATTGGGATGATCACAAGATTTGACCTGGCGATGACCGCAGAGTTAAGACGGGATGCAACGCCCTCCAGGTCCACGAGAACGACCGTAGAGGTACGTTCAGCGCTTTTGATAGCCTCACCTACCTCATGAACAGTGGTGCAGCCCTGTACGGTCACGTTTTTGGGTATCTTGCCACGCTTGGACCAGGCAACAAGCCTTTGTGCTGGGTCGGCGTCGATCATGGTTACTGTGGTGTTTAGAGCGAACTGTGTCCCTAGAACGATGCAGGCTGTAGTCTTCCCTGCCCCGCCCTTGGACGACGCGAATGATATTGTTGGCATGTTGTCCTCACTGTCTCGATACCAATTCATAGCAAGGCAATGAGCGTCATGGCAATGGGTATCAATTGAGGACATGGTAATGCAATTGCATTGCCTTGGTAGCACCCCAAGTCAAAGCAAGTAAAGGCAATGCACTTGCATTACCTTGGTATCATATAAATTGAGGGGAATGGGTAGCACACCAATTGGTAGCGTAGCAAATGGTATCACTTGGTAGCAACTGGTATGATGTGAATTGGTAGCGACCGGGACAAGCCGCTACCAGTCAAGGCTTTATTGAAAATTCAGGATACTTCTGCATATAGGGACGACCTAAGCAGACAGCCTCTCCTGAAGTTTTGCTGATCTGAACTCTTCCAGACAAGCTTTCTCCTCTTCGGTTAGAAACTCACCGGTATGATCGGAGATCACCTTCCAAATTTCAGGGTGGTATTCTCTCATAACCAACTGCACGAAGTATGCAGGATCGACAGTACAGGCTTTGGCGATGTCTGGAACCTTGTAAATTGGAATCTTGGTGATCCCCTGCTTCATCATGGACATCACGTTTGGAGACTTGAACCCAGCCTCTTGAGAAATTTCCCTTTGCGTTTTGCCGGACAAGTACATGGCATGAGTCAGATACTCCGCAGCGGTCATTACCTTTTTCATCTTCAACTTCCTTTTGCTTGCTAACGTTCTGTTATACGCCCGCTTACAAAGACCATACAGTCACTGCTTATATTGTAAAACTGCTAACATTCATTCCCAACTGGTACATAAAAAACAGGCTGGTGTATTACTAATCATACACCAAACCCAAAGTCAAAGTTATAAGCCAAGGTCAAACAGCACCACACAAGCGAGTGGAGACAGAAACATCTTGAGTGCCCAAGACTGCGCTGTCATACATAAGAAGTAGATCGTGACTTATGAGAGGTGCAAGATGCGCAACGTAGAGGTAATTCGACAGTCAATTAGCAAAGTAACGCAAATGTTGGCTGGTATGAAAATCGAGGTCACGCAACGCGGTGATCAAGCCGCAGTGAAGTATGATGGACGCACAGGCAAAGCAGTGCGCGTCAATATCCCATTCCTTCCTGACGCCGCCAGCGACGAGCTGATTGCGGCCGTACAAGGGTTTCTGGATCACGAAGTTGCACACATCCTGTTCTCTGACGCCAAAGCAGCAGCAGAAGCATACGCCGAAAGTAAGCGTCTGGGCATCACGCACAATATTGTAGAAGACTGCTTCATTGAGGTTAACATGGAGAAGCGCTTCAAAGGTTCAGCAATGAATTTGAGCAATGTTCGTCGCTTGGTGTTCGTCACGCGGTCAGGCCCACAGATCGAGGAGATGATCGCAAGAGGCATGACAGACGAGCCCACAATGTTCAAAGCTTTGAGCGTGACGGTTTTTCGTGCGCTTGCTGGTCAGCCTGAGTGCAAAGAGTTTCTCGATGACGGTGACAAGTGGCGGTTCATGCCAAACATTCTGAAAGCTTTGTCCTTCTACGAATTTGATATTCAGAAATGCAAGACGAGCTGGGACACGCTGGACCTGGCGCGTAAGGTTCTCACCGCACTCGAAAAGATCGGTCAAGACGAAGAGGAAACTCAGGACGAGGAGAAAGAAGAAAACAGCGGCGGTGGCGGCAGCGATGGCGACTGCGATAGCGACACCAAGTCAAAGTCAAAGTCCAAGTCAAAAGACGACACTGGTGCCGAAGAAGAGTCAGACGACAGCGAGGAGGGCGACGGCAAGCCTGATGACGAAGAAGGCGACGAAGAAGGCAAGAGCGAGTCTGGCGGCGACGAAGGTGACGAAGAAGGTGAATCTGAAAACGCTGGCGATGACGAAGAGGCTGATGACGAAGAGGAAGCAAGTAGCGGTGGCGATGACGACAGCGATGGCGATGATACAAGCTCCAGCGAGACAACAGAGGAAGCAGAGTTGATCTTGTCGGGCATGGACGAAGCAAAAGACTTTGCCGAGTCAGTCGCACAAGAGGTTACAAACGTTTACCAAAACGAAGCTGCTGAAGGCAAGTATGGCGAGTGGATCATCTTCTCAAGGGAGTACGATGAACCAACCGAGTACGACAGCACTGGCGTTGCCGACTATGACGTTATCAAGATGAACGACAGGATGAACGCTATGGTGGGCCCGATGGCCAAGCAGTTGGAGCGTTTGATTTTGGCGCGTAAGCGGTCAACCTTTGAACCAGGTAAGCGCTCTGGTCGTCTTCATACTGCGAACCTTCATCGTCTGACTTCAGGCGACGACAGAGTGTTCCGACGCAAGTTTGATACCGCAATCAAAGACACTGCGGTTGAAATTCTGATCGACATGTCCGGTTCGATGGGCGGTGACAAGATGGAGACTGCTGCTTATAGCGGATTTGCATTGGCGTCGATGCTTCAAAGGGTCAACATTCCTGTAGAAGTCATGTCGTTCACCACTGACACTGGCGGATCGCGAGCCTATTTTGACGAAATGAATGAGGCTTCAAAGCGTCTCGGACGCAGTTTCTCTCACACAGGCGTCTGCACCCATCTGTTGTTGAAAGGCTTCAACGAGAGGGTAGACAATAAGGTCGCTAAGCGCTTTGCGCATCTAGGCGCAAACAAGAGCCGTCTGATGTCCCAAAACTGCGACCCAGAAAGCGTCTACGCCGCAGGTATCCGACTTGCAAAGCGTCCAGAGCAGCGTCGAGTTCTGATGGTACTGTCAGACGGACATCCTGCATTCTCAGGAGACTACGCTGGAGGCTTTAAGCGATTGAAGAGCGTGGTCAAAGACTGTGAGGGTGCAGGACTTGACGTGATTGGTATCGGTATTCAGGACAGATCAGTTGAGGAGTTCTATCCCAAGCACGTCGTGCTTCACTCAGCATCCGAACTGCCGAAAGCGATCATGGGCGAAATGCAAGCGCTTTTGCTGCGCTAGGAACAAAGTCAGCGTTGACTTACCACAGCTTGAAACGTATTCTGATAATGCGAGACAGAAGGGGAACACAATGTCAAAAATTAAATGCGAAATCTGCGGCGATGCCATTCATGCTGTCAGTCAGCACCTGAAATCTGCGCATCCTGAAGTCACTCTGAAGGACTACCAGGAGCAGTTTCCAGACGCAGAAATTCTTAGCCAGTTCGCTAAGGAAAAAATCATTCAAATCAAGCAGAGCAAGGAAAAAGAGATGGTTGACGACAATGGCGCTACGCGCAAAGGGCTTCATGAGGTCTTTGACATTCCCGCCAAGACAGAAGGTGCGATGAACAAGAAGGGCCAGCCCATCCCGATCATGGTCATGTCTACTCATGAGGATGACTTCGCAGCTTCGTTGGTCCCAGATGTGGATGAAAACTATATCTTCAACATCGACTACCTCAAGACTGCTGTTATGGGCCTTGAGACGAACATTCCTGCTTATGCGTGTGGCCCAGCCGGTACAGGCAAGACCACTATCTTTGAGCAAATCTGCGCCCGTACAAAGCGCCCTATGCTGCGCGTTCAGCACTCTGGAAACACAGAAGAGTCGCACGTTCTTGGTCAGTATCTTGTTCGCTCTGGCGAGACTTACTGGGAGCCAGGACCGTTGCAGCTTTGCATGAAACTTGGCATCACATACTTGGCTGACGAATATGATCGCGCAATGCCGCAAGTTTTGAGCGTCTATCAGCCGGTTCTCGAAGGCAAGACACTTGTGACGAAAGAGGCACCGCCTGAGTGGCGCATCATCAAGCCTCATCCGAACTTTCGCTTCGTCGCGACAGGCAACACAAACGGTGCTGGAGACGAGACAGGTCTTTTCCCATCAACGATGCTGCAAGACTTCGCCAACTACGAGCGCTTTGGTCTGATGATGCAGATTGGCTGGATGCCAGAAGCGCAAGAGATTGCGATTGTTGCTGGTCAAGGTCGTATTCCGCAAGAAGACGCAAAGCAGCTGGTCAAGTTTGCCACCGAAGTTCGCAAGCAAGTCGATGGCGGTCAGATGACTGCACCGATTTCACCACGCGCCTTGATCAACGCTGCACAGATCGGAATCAAGTTCCGTGATTATCACAAAGGTCTGACGTTGGCGTACATCAATCGCCTTGCGCAAGCAGACGCAGAGGCATGTCGTCAGGTCGCTCAGCGCTTCTTCGGATAAATGATCATGGAGAGTAGTTTCAATCTCAAGGACTACGAGCGTCTCCTAGCTTCGCTGTCGCACAAGGCTTTACGCCGTGCGACAGCTAAAGGCTTCTATCTGGAGTTTGACGATCTGTTTCAAGAGGCGAAGCAGACCTTCGTTGTAGCATCCGAGAAGTTTGACCCACAGCTAGGCGTCAAGTTTTCAACGTATCTTTGGTCCGCAGTGCGTAACAACCTTCAACGCATTGAATCAAATGTAATAAAGGTTCAGTCAAAGACTAAGTCTATGGATGCAGAGATTGGTGATGACGTAGGTACGTTACATGATCTTTTAGCGTCGAACGAAATGTCCATCGCAGATACTTTGGTCAGCCTAGAAACAAGAAGCGCCAACTTCTCAAAGCTATCTTCGGAAGCGCAGAGAGTTGTTGCTGTACTGGACAGCCCAACAGAGCAAGTGATCAAGGAACTGCGGCGCATGGAAGAGTTTAGAGCGCATTGCAAAGCAAACAGCTTCGCTGCGGCTTCACGTATCTTGGACGTGCAAACAGTATGTGTGATCTTGGGGTACAGTTCCAAAGTCACGCGTCAGGTTAAGAAGGAGTTGCAGTCAGTCACAGGCGCTGTGGAAGAAGACTGCGAGCTGGACGAACCATGCCCCGAATGCGGCTCTTTGTTCAGATGTGGCATCTGCAAGATGCTTGATGACTTCCTGATGCCTTTCACTTCGAAAGAGACAGATTAATGCCAAGCATAAGGATAAGTGATGCGCCTGGATGCATCGGATCTCCAATCATTCGCAACGAGGCGCATCCGATATGCGTCAACTGCGAATTCAAGAACGTCTGTAGGAAGTTGGCAAGAGTGAATGCTGAACGCCTGAAGGAAGAGCTTGGCTTGTCCATGCTGTCAGAGAATACAGGCAAGAAACTCACAAAGGGCACTGAGCGCTACACCATAGCCGAACTTGAAAGCCCAAAGTATGAAAACAAGCGACCGCTTACGGTCAAAGGTAAGCAGACGACAGACGCCATATTCAAGAGAGTAGGTGGCGTCGAAGTCGTGCGCAACGCCATGAAGCTGACCAGCAGAACGCATGTTCAACACGCCTTGCAAAACGTATCGCTTGATTGGGCCTTGGAGTGTCTGCTTCTGATCTGGGACAACGCCGGAAGTCTCAAGAAGAAGGACTTGAGAGACTACGTTACAAATGAGTTGGGCTACAGTCGCACGATGGCAATTGTCTATGTGTCCAATTTTATCAACGCGACCACAAACGCCGACTTTATCATTGAAGACAAAGAGAAACTGAGCATCCTTTATGAAAATCCTAGCTGACTCCAAATCACACTTCTCAATTGGCGAGTCAGTGCTGACTCCTGAAGCCATTGCAGAACACGCTGCAAAAGCGGGCTACGACGCTGCGGCGTTGTGCGACACGATGACGATTTCAGGAATGCCTGATTTCACAAAAGCATGTGACAAGCACGGCATCAAGCCGGTTGTTGGTGTGCGTTTGCGCATTGTGCCTTCGCTCGACAAAGAGTCCAAGCAGTTCGCGGTGTACCCTAAGCTGTATATCTTGACCAACGAAGGCTTTGAGATTGTCACAAAGCTGATTTCATTGGCATATGAAGAGACGCATTTTCACGCAGTACCACGTCTCACCTGGGCTGATGTAATCGACGCATTGAAGCACGCTAAGGGACATGTCTCATACTCAACTAGCACGCTTTACAGCGCGATCAGAGACGTTGACGCGCTAGACGCTACGAGACAGATTGCCAAGCTTCTAACGCTCTCTCATACGTTCGTTGAGATTGTTCCAGCGAACAGTGCAGTGTGGGATCGACAAGCAGAAGTGGCTTACGATCTGGTCAACAACGAAGGTTTTTCCTTTCTGCTGTCCAAGCCCGCACTCTACGCCAAAGCAGACGGATCACAGACGCTTGGGCACATGAATTCAGTGGTAAAGAACTTCAAGTCTGGCAACGGTTTTGACTTCAAGCCTCACATTGAAGACTACCGCGTCGTCACGCCGTCTCAGCTGGTGGTTCAGGCTGTCGAACAGTCAAACCGCATAAAGGTATGGAATGACAAATCACACACCTTTCATCTGAGACGTTACGGCGATGGTTGGAAAAACCTTTGCGATAGCTGCGAGTTCAAATGGCAGAAGCTAGATGTTTCTTTGCCTAAGATGGCTCCAGACGAAGACGCACGTCTTTGGGAACTTGCAAAAGAAGGTTTCAAGAAACGTCTGTCTGAAGGATCGTTTGGGCATAAGCCTTCAGACTTGAAGCCATATGCAGCGCGTCTGAAATATGAAATGGGCGTTCTGACAGACATGGGCTTTTCAGGTTACTTTCTGCTGACCCATGAGATTGTGAAGTGGTCCAAAGACAACGGCATTCTAGTCGGACCTGGTCGCGGCTCTGTTGGTGGATCTTTGCTTGCATATCTGCTGGAGATTACAGACGTTGACCCCATTCGCTTTGGCCTAATCTTTGAGCGCTTCATCAATCCAGAGCGTATCGACCTTCCAGACGCCGATCTCGACTTCATGTCCACACGACGACATGAGGTCATTCAGCACATCAAGGATCAATACGGTCAGGATCGTGTCGCTGCCATTTCAAACTACACAACGTTGGGCTCAAGAGCAGCGATCAGAGACTTGAGCCGCATCTTGGGTGACATGGAAGGGCAGGGGCTTGGTAAGTTTATTCCAGAAGAGCAAGGCACAGCTATCTCACTGGAACGTGCATTCGAGGAAGTCGCAGAGGTCAAAGCCTATGCGCTTAGCAAGCCAGACATATGGTCGACCGCTTGTGACATTGAAGGTGTAATTCGCAGTCTATCAGTCCATGCGGCCGGCATTGTTGTCGCAGGCGAGCCCTTGATCAAACGCGCCATTGTTGAGCAGCGTAAAGGCGAACACGTAGTCAATTGGGATAAGCGCGTTGTCGAAGACATGGGTCTGGTCAAGATGGACATTCTCGGACTGTCCACACTTGATCTTATCTCCATCGCCGTGCGCAAAGTCAAAGAGCGTACAGGTGAAGACCTCGATCTACTCAAAATTCCACTCGACAACGAAACCGTGTTGAAAGCTTTCGGAACAGGTCAGACTGTTGGCATCTTTCAGTTCGAA
>Ga0208643_1001593_pt1 | contig 12181 bp, 24 predicted proteins | sample VirMetDEL_Nov_12_FD_184516 | JGI IMG/M metagenome (GOLD analysis project Ga0208643, IMG submission 184516) | Aqueous microbial communities from the Delaware River and Bay under freshwater to marine salinity gradient to study organic matter... | ecosystem: Environmental > Aquatic > Marine >... | reverse complement strand
CGGGTGGTTGTGGCGAGGGCGCGGGTTTATTCAATGCACAGGCCGTTTTAATTATAGGGCTTTTGCCAGCGAAATGCGTTTACCAGAGGTGATGGAAAACCCAGATTTAGTTGCAACAGAATACGCTATGGAAAGCGCGATTTGGTATTTTGACAAAAACAATATTTGGGTTCACTGCAAGCACGTTACGGATGATACCATTAAAACTGTAACTAAAGCAGTTAATGGCGGAACGCACGGTTTGGATGATAGAATGGAACAGACTTATAAAATCTATAAATGGCTTGCGCCTGATTGATCGCACGTTTATAAATTTTGAGCGGGTGGTTATCATCACAATACAAATCGCTGTGTCCCAATCGGGCGGTTGTTTACCTCGGATGACGTTGCTACCAAAAAGCGCCAACTTTTAAATCTCAACGGCCACCCGCACGACATTACATCCATTTAATTTCTTTAACTGGCAACTCAGGATATTTATTTCTTCTTCCAGAAATTGCTTTGTTGTACTTTGGTCTAAATCTTTCAACAAGTTCCGCTTCTTTTAGAAGTGATGGTTTAGGACACGTTTCACCTTCCGATTTTATTATCTCAAAAACTATTGATTTTACTTCACCCCACCAATCTTTGCTCCCACGGTGCTGTCCTAATCTTTGGTCAAGGTCATAAGTGCAACCGATATAAAGATAATTATCGTCTTCATCTAAACAGGCGTAAACGTAATCGTAAGTCCATCCTTTTGCCTGAGTTTGCATTGACCTAACAAAACGCTTCCGTTCATTCCACGAAAACCTTTTATCTTCATAAAATAAATTACGAACATCATACTCATATCTTACATTTTCAAACATTTGATTTCTTTGATAAGCCATTAGAATATAATCCCTACCATCATCATTAAACCTGCGCCGCTGATAAAGCCAATAATTGCCCCAATTAAACCTGCTGCGTTTATCATGCGTTCTATTTCTTTGTCATCCATCACTATTTACCCCAAAAACTTTGCGAAACGCATCGTCCAAAATCTTTTCTATGTCCTGTTCAGTCATGTGTTCTTTCCTTTGGTTTTTGATTTGGTAGATAATAAAGCCAATAATCGGGTTTATTTTTTTGATAATCCAAGCGGTATTTTTTCAACCTACCCATTTGCACAAGGCCATTCATTAGACCGCTAATAACGGAAGCGTTCATGCCCATGTTATCGTCGCCCATAATGTTTTTAAGTTCTGGCACTGTGTAGTCTTTGCCGACTTCAAAAAAACTAATAATGTGATTTCTTCGATCTTCCGATATTTTTAGCAATCGGATTTTGTCTTTTTGCATTTGTTGTTTGTTGGGTGTTTTTATTTGCATTGGAAGTGCTGGGCGTTTTCCCGATTTTGCCATTTCAATTTCAAATTCTAAAACATGATAACCCCAAGCAATTTCTCCAATTATCTCTGGGCGATGTTCTTTTTGCATTTCTTCTAATGCTAATTCTTTTCGATGTTTCTTTGGATCAGTTGCCCAAGCGCGAGAATTTCCTCTAATTGTTGCGTCAGATTTTGTCTGCTTTGTTGTTTTGATTTGTCTATCATTAACTTCAACAACCTTTGTTGTCTCGCACACGCAATTATCAACTCCGCATTTGTCACAAGTTCTATCCTTTACAGTTTTAAATTTTATACCAAACCGCTTTGCGTTGCGGCTTACTGTTGCCGGGGAAACATTTAATATCTCAGCCGTTTGGGTTTGATCTAACCCATTTTCGGCGCACCGCGCCATAATGCCAATATCGTTTTCTTTCAGCTTCACGTTCATTTTAATAACCCCGCTCCGCAAAGTCTTCATCAATATACTCAATTAACGTGCAGTGATATTGCTTTAAGATTTCATTGCTCAATCGCTTAGAAACTGGATCGGTTTTACCGGGGCGGCAAATGCTTGTGATTTCGCTTTCTATTTCACCCGGATCATCCGCCCATCCAATTCCTTTTGAGGCTTCGTAATAAACCTCAATATCCAATTCGATGCCTTTAATTTCAACTGCGGTTTTGATTGAGTAATAATTCATGATCTGCTCCTGTTATTGATATGCACTTTTGTATTGTGCATTTTACATTAGTGCAAGCGGTTATTTACAGAAATAATACCAATCCGAATAAACCAGTTACAAACAAAACTTCTCCTACAACTTCCCAATCCATAATCATTACTCCTTTTCTTTGATTAAACTGTAGCTGGCAATTTTAGCACCGTTATCGGTTGTGATGATTTCGGTGTGAATATCGTGGCCTTCATCCCGTAAGTTTTTAATCCGTGCTGCGAGTCTAAACGATCCGATATATTGCAGGGCGTCGATTGCGGTTATTGGCTGCGTTCTCATGTATTGCAGAATTTGTTTTGTCTGGGTTTCCATTTTGTTTCTCCTTTTACAATTGGATTTTTTTCAAGTTTACCAATTGGATTTTTTTCAAGTTTGTGGGGAGCCGAAGCTCCCCGTGTTGATTAAGTTATCTTGGGGATGGTGCCGCACACGTAGCAAAAAAACTTTTCGCTCTATTCTCTTTGCGCTGGGCAGCCCATTCAGCCAAATAATCTGTTTTCTCCCATTCGGCCAAAGTATCCTCAGACGGGCCGCTCCAAGCTGGGTTTTCAGCAAAGAATTTCTTTTCGGCTTCAGTAAATTTTCCCATTGGGTGTCTCCTTTGTTTGTGTTTATACATTATATGTATATTACGTTTTACACTATTGCAAGGGGGATTTACAACTTTTTTTAAAAAAACTATTAATGCGCCATGTACCGTGTTGAAATTGAGGTAGAGGGGCAACCCGAAGGCAAGGCCAGACCGCGCATGAGCCGTTTTGGTCACGTTTACACGCCTCAGAAGACCAGAGAGTATGAAAAGCGCATTAAGGCGGCTGCGTGGGCTGCTATGCAGCGGGAACGGTTAGAGCCTACTAACAGGCCCGTTCACATAGATATGGTTGCTTTTATGGACATCCCGAAAAGCTGGTCAAACACTAAAAAGATTGCCGCTGAATTTGATGCCTTCCGCCACACCACAAAGCCAGACTTAGATAATATACTTAAAGCGGCCTTAGACGGCATATCAGGGCCGCAGGGCGTTATATTGGATGATAAGCAAGTTCACAGCGTAAAAGCTAAAAAGGTGTTCTGTCACCCCGACAGAGGCCCGGTGCTTTATATATCGGTCTGCTGGGAATACGAGTAATCTGGCCCATAAAGATCGCGCCATTCTTTCGGGCTTTGGTGGATGGCTATTTTACTGTTGTCCCATAACCCTTGGTGGTGTCCCTCGCATAATGGGATCGCCATTCTATCAGCGGTTTTTGATCTGCTGAACCGATCGTGAATAACGTGGTGAGCTTGTGTGGCTGACATTTGTGGCAAATTAAATGCCTCGCAAACGCAGCAATTCTTTTCCCGAAGCGCCTGTAAGAACTTCGGGTCTTTCTTTGCCTTGTCAGGCTTTGGGTTAGACCACACTAATTCCATTTAATCCTCAGCTGGCACCAGCTGCCAACAAATATAAGTAAAGACCCTCTGTTTAATTACCATCTATTTTTTCCGTTTCTTTATCATAGTATTTTTTTGCCCATTTAGTGGTTAAGTGCAATTCCCTGCCATGTAAGTGAATACCACCAACTTCATTTGAACTTTTAATAAACTCGTTAAACAAAATTTGTCTTTCTTTGTGATTTTTAATTATTCCATTTTTGTTTGGCTCTCTTTTGCAAAACTTTCTTGGTTTAGCGTAACAAACCGGACAAGGCATCGCTCGGATCATTAGCTGTTCATCTGAATATCTCAATACTTGTTCACTTTTGAATTGGGTCATAACCAACTGCCTCTGCTAATTTGCTCATGGCGAGTTCAAAATACGTCATAAACTCAGCCTGTGTCATTGCGCTAAACTCCGTGCTGTCCACATGGCGCACTATGCTATGCGTAAGCGGCGATATGGTTGTCTTGTAATAGCCGCAAACCAATTTTAATTCATGGTGTAAGTGCTGCGCTGTGGGCCACATACCAGTGCTTTCACACGCGGTTTTAAGCGTTGACCAATACAGGTTGTGATGGGGGTTTGATCTTGTCCCCGTCACTGACAGATTAAAAAGCTGTCCAAATTTGCACTCTCCAAGACGTTCTGCGTCATGCTGAGAGACAGGCAGCAATTGCCCATCCCTCAACTCAACTTGAATTTTAGGCACTTTCATTAGAACGGTATTTCATCGTCCATATCAGCGGACGCAGAGTTAACAGGGTTCACATGGTTAACAGGGTCATTAGAAGCGCCCTTGGAACCTTGAAGCGTTAAATCGTTAACCTTTACGCCCAAATATGTTTTGCCGTTGTATTCACGCTGTGTAAGCTCTCCGCTGACAGTAACCTTGGAGCCTTTGCGAACATATGGAACAACGGCTATGCCGCGCTTGCCCCAAAACGTGCAGTCAAAATACATGGTTGATTTGTTTGCGCCATAACCATCGTCAACGGCTAACGAAAACGAACCGAGTCCAGCCTTGTCCATTCCCCCCTCTTTAACTTCACCATCTTTGGTTGCAGTCCCTGCGATTGTAATGACTTTCATAATTCTAACTCCTTTTTGCGATCATCATGGGCTTCAACCATGCGGTTAAAGTCTTCTTCTGAAAGACCGACTTGGTTTATTGTTTTGACGTATTTTGGCTCAAACTTTTCAAACGCAGCCGCGCTGCAACCGTTGCTATAGAAATCAACAACCGCTTGCACCCGGTCTTCTGGCGCTATGCTCATTGGGGTATGCTTTGGAGCTATTGTTTCGTTTTTGCGTTCAACACCCACCATTTCGTTAGCAGACGCATATGTGCCGCCATGTAGCCCAAGCGAAGCCAATGCGCGTCCAATCGCAGATGTTTCGCAAACTTCCAAGGCTGATGTTTTCGTTATGTAGGATGACCCGCGTATTTCTTCTGCGAGGCCCGATCCAACAATAAAGCCGTCTTTGTCTTTAATGATGGCTCTAACCACCACTGTTTGCTGGTCATTATAAACCAACTCTGTTTCGATGCCGTAGTTGCCGCCAAACGTAATGCGGAAGGCTTCCATTCGTGTGGAAACCTCTGTGTATGATTTTCCGCCCTTTTGCATAACGCCGTGAGATTTGTTTAACTCACTGACAAGCTCCATAGCATCGTGGAATTTTTTGATCTCGGTCATTATTGATCTCCCTTAAAGTCTCTTATTGTTTTGCTTATTTTTTCGATTGCACCGACAGGAAAGTTTAGCTTGTTGTATTCGTCAAAGCTAATTTCTTTCTGTTCAAATTTTTTCGAAACTTCCATCCAGTGTTCCGTTAGCAATGTGTACATATTGCTAATTAATAACTCTTTATCTTGTGCGTTCATTGTTATTTCTCCCATTGTCTGCATCTTGGGGTTTACAATAGATAAATGCGGGTGTAAAGCATAAATTGCAAATAATTGATGGAGATTTAAATGCTAACGCCAGACGAAATTCGTGAAAAGTTGGTTGACGTAAACATGAGCAAGATTGCTAGGGAAACAGGTTTGACTCGCCCGACAATATATAAATTTTTAACCGGGGGTGAAAATATGCAGTATGATACTGTGAAGAAGGTTTCGGAATACTTTGAAAGGGAAGGGTAATGTCGCACCAAATGACGGCACTTGCTATGGAGCAGGACTTAGCCCCTGCCCCTAAGATTGTTCTGTATTGGATAGCTAACCACCACAACGGCGAAACTGGCTTGTGTTTTCCTAGCATAAACAGGCTGGCAAAGGTTTGCAGAATGTCCCGGCGATCAGTTGAAAAACATATAGCAGATTTAGCAGGGCTTGGCCTCATACAGGTGACACAAAGGTTTCGTCCGGAAGGTGGCAAGACTTCTAATAGCTACCAGCTACTTCTTAAGAGTTCCCAGGACTTCCATACCGATGCGCAAAATCTGCGTATACCTACGGCAAAAGCTGCGCATGGGCATACGCAAAATCTGCGCATGAATAACCTTGGAAGAAAGAACCTTGGAATAGAAGATAATATATTGGTCGAAAAGTTTGATGATTTTTATAAATGCTTTCCAAGAAAGACAGCGAAAGGATCAGCACGAAAGGCTTGGGAAGTTGCAGTTGCAAAGACCGACCCTGATGTTATTATTTCCAAAGCCGCTTTGTTTGCGGCGAGTGTAGATGGCAAAGACAAAAAGTTCATCCCGCATCCAGCTACATGGTTAAATCAAGAAAGATGGGATGATGAAATATTCGCTCAAGCAGACAGCGAACAAGATCAACAGAACTTAGTGCATAAGATATTTGCAGAAATGGTAAAGCCAAATGCGTGATGAACAGATACAGGAATTAACACTTAAACTTCTCAGCCGCCTTAACCCACCACGGGCGCTGACAGGCCAAGCACAAGCAATTAAGGATGAAGCCACGTTCCTTGCCAAGTGCATAAACAAGGTAGCTCCAAGCTACAATTTGACTGATTGGTTTGAAGAGTTTGAAGAGGCCGTGCTGGGTAACTTAGAAACTCGAACATGGCCCACAGCTAAGGAGCTATCGAAAGCGGCGCAGCAAATACGAAAAGCCAAGCCTGTTTTTGCAAATCAAAGCAGCGAAAGCGAATGGCTTTTAAACCCGGTTACAATTAATGCAAAGCGCATCCAAGGCGGTCATCCAGTTTGTGAAACGTGGTTAAGCGGTAAACGGGCGCAGTCTATGCTGGCGACTGGTATGATTACTGAGGTTGATCTTAATCGGTACAAAAAAGCGGCAAGGTTGCAAAATGAGCAATTGTATGCTTAAATTCAGATACTGTTCTTCCAGACAGTCTGCTCTGGTCAACTTGTCCTGTTGTTGACCGCCACCTATGACAGAGGGAAATCCTCCCAAAACTTCCCTCTGTCTTTTTATTAGCGCACCCTGAAAAGGACGTAAACGATGAACAAACAAAACTGGCCAGCAGATAAAGTGGAACGCAGAAGCATAGGAAGCATTATACCTTATGCACGAAATAGTAGAACACACAGCGATGAACAGGTTGCGCAAATAGCAGCCAGCATTAATGAGTGGGGTTTTACCAATCCAATCCTTGTTGACATAGATGGAGAAATTATTGCTGGGCATGGCAGACTTCTCGCTGCGCAAAAGCTCGGTTTGAAAGAGGTTCCCTGTATTACTGCTGTTGGTTGGTCTGACGCCCAGAAGAAAGCCTATGTCATTGCCGATAACAAGCTGGGGCTAAACGCTGGATGGGATGAAACGCTTTTAAAAATTGAATTTAAAGAGTTAGGTGATTTAAATTTCAATTTAGAGAAAACTGGTTTTTCTTTGGATGAACTAGCAAAGCTATTCGATGAGAAAGATGAAAAATATTCTGACGGTGTTTCCGGCAGTATGGTTGAAAACTATGGTGAGCCGCCTTTCAGTGTATTGGATACAAGAAAAGGAACTTGGCTTGAAAGAAAACGAAAGTGGCGCACGTTAATTGGTGACGAAGGCGAAACAAGAGAAGACACTTTGGCAAATGGTGGAATGCTTGGTGATGTAAATAACGGCGTCAGTCTTTTAGACCCTGTTTTGGCCGAAATTATTGTTACATGGTTTGGCAAAAAAGATGGTTTTGTTTTTGATCCATTCGCTGGAGATACAGTTTTTGGTTTTGTCGCTGGTTCCATAGGTATGCAATTTTCTGGAATAGAGTTAAGAAAAGAACAAGCTGATCTTAATCAAAAACGATGTGATGCGGCAAACCTGCCATGTGTTTATTACAATGACACCAGCGAAAATATGGATAATTATATAGAAGATGAAAGTGTTGATTTAATATTTAGTTGTCCACCTTATGCGGATTTGGAAGTTTACAGCGATGATCCAAACGATTTAAGCAATATGAGCCACGACAATTTTTTTGTAATTTATAAGAAAATTTTGCAAAACACTTTTGCCAAACTAAAAGAAAACAGATTTGCCGTCATTGTAATGGGTGAAGTCCGTGGAAAAGGTGGTTCATATATTGGCACAATTCCAAACACCATAAACATAATGGAAGACGCTGGTTATGAATATTACAATGAAATAATATTGGTGAACAGTGCTGGAACGCTTCCCTTAAGGGCTGGTAAGGCCATGCAAGCAAGCCGTAAAGTTGGCAAAATGCATCAAAATATCTTGGTTTTTATAAAAGGCGATGCCAAAAAAGCAGCAAATTATTTAGGCGAAATAAAAATTAACATGGAGGCAGAAAATGCAGACTAAAGGCAACCATGTTATTGCTGACGTTTGGCTTAACGAATCTGAAATTCTTGCAGACGAAAATTTGTTGGTTGAGTTGAGTGAATCTATAAAGAAATCAAATTTAACTATAATAAGTTTCAAAATGCACAAATTTAATGATCAAGGCGCGTTCACTTGTGCTTGGATTTTGGCTGAAAGCCATTTTACCATTCATACATTTCCAGAGCGAAATTTTTTAAGCATGGATTGTTATACTTGCGGTGATAACGGAATGCCGCTTAAAGCAATTGCTGATGCAATGCAGTATTTTGATGTGCGCAAAGCAGATATAAAGGTTTTTGAACGTGGCGTTTAGTTTAGGCATTAAGCAAGTGCGCAGAGTTTCCAATGGCGTTTATTGCGTAAATCATTGTGCGTTTGTCGCCGTAGGTTTGTGCATATTTAATTGCATCTTGGTACTGCGTAAAGTTTTTGCGGGTACGTTTTCCGCCAAAGCCCCTCACTGCGCTAAACTCTACCGCAGTGTCAAAACAAAATTGCTCATGTGTGTTGGTGAATGTCATGTTTTTTCTCCTTGTGTAAAATACAATATACAAGCATAGAGGGTAATGCAATATGGAAAATAAAGAAAAAAACAAAGGCGGAAGACCGCGCATAGAATTAACAAAAGCACAAAAGTCAGAAATAAAAACACTGGCTGCGGTTCTTAGCACTGAACAAATAGCTGATTATTTTGGTATTGGGCGGCGCACTTTTTATGACATAATGGAGCGTGATGAAGAAGTTTCCGCACAATATAAAAAGGGAAAAGCAGAAGCCGTTGGCTTTGTTGCTCAAAATCTAATTCAGAAAGCCCGGTCCGGTGATTTAGGTGCGCAAATATTCTATTTAAAAACCCAAGCTGGATGGAAAGAAACGCAAAGGCTTGAAGGTGCTGGTAATGACGGTGAACACGTCTTGGCTTATAAGTGGTTAGATGATGGCGACGAGGACGATTAATTACCGCCCCAGAAAGCATTTAAAGCCGTATCATGCCCGAAAGCAGCGTTGGGCGGTGATCGTGGCTCACAGGCGCTTTGGCAAGACGGTTGCGGCTATCAATGACCTTATACGGGATGCGCTAACAATACCGCGCAAGAATGTTCGCGTTGCTTACATTGCCCCATATTACAGACAGGCCAAAGCTATCGCTTGGGATTATTTGCTGGAATACACCAAGGACATTGAAGGCGCAGTTTCTAACGCCAGTGAATTGCGTGTGGATTTCCCTAATGGTTCGCGCATACGTTTATTCGGCGCTGATAACTACGATGCTATGCGTGGGCTGTATTTTGACAGCGTTGTGCTTGATGAACCCGCTGACTTCCCGGCTAATGCTTGGCCTGTTGTTATTCGCCCCAGCCTTGCTGATCGTAAAGGCCGCGCCACATTTATCGGAACGCCCAAAGGCAAAAACGATTTCTGGGATATATACCACCACGCACAATCTGATCCCGCTTGGTTCTGCGCGATGTATAAGGCCGACGAAACAGGCATATTGGATGACGAAGAGTTATCCGAAGCCAAGCGCACTATGGGTGAAGATCGGTACGCTCAAGAGTTTCTTTGTTCTTTTGAAGCGGCGATCCAAGGCGCATATTATGCTATGGAAATGAAAAAAGCCAAAGAGGAAAAGCGTGTATCAAAAGTTCCGTATGATCCTGGCGTTGGTGTAATAACCGCTTGGGACTTGGGTATTGGCGACAGCACTGCCATTTGGTTTGCTCAATATGTCGGTAAAGAAATACGCTTGATTGATTATTATGAGAGCAGCGGCGTTGGCTTAGACCATTACGCTAAGGCTTTAAGTGAGCGTGGATACCATTATGATCGGCACATATTGCCCCACGATGTTCGCGTGAAAGAGCTTGGCACAGGTAAAAGCCGTTTAGAAACTTTGGACGCGCTGGGCATTAAAAACGTAGATATTGCGCCACGGCTGGGCATCGAGGATGGCATACAAGCTGCTCGTTCTATGTTGAACCGTTGCTGGTTTGATGAAGAAAAATGTGATCGAGGCATCGAGGCGCTTTTGCAATATCGCCGTGAGTTTGACGAGCGCATGAAGTCTTGGCGCGGTAGACCTTTGCACGATTGGACTTCTCACGGGGCAGATGCGTTTAGATATTTGGCTGTTGGTTATAAGCCTGAAGTCGAATGGGGCGCACCAATCAAGCGTGGATTGCGTGGAATAGCATAATGTGATAGGTTGCTAATAACTTTCTGAGGTTTGGTTATGGCAAAGATGACAAAAGCACAAATTGCAAGAGCAAGGGCTATGTCGGAGCGCCGGGGTTCTGCATATCCAAACGCTTGGTCAAATTTAAAAGTCATTAAGACGGACGCAAAGAAATCTAAGAAAAAACCAGTAAAAAGGAAAGCGTAATGGGCTACGGTAAAAAAGGTATGGGTAAGAAAAAAGGCGGCAAAAAGAAATGAAAACTGGTAAGTATTCTTCCGCAGCATCTTTTAAGCCATGTAAACGCTGTCCAATACCAAGTAAATGCGCAATGGCTGGCAAGTGTTTATTAAAATCGTAGGGCTTATTTATTTTCATGCGTACAAAAGCGGAAAAGATTGCGGCGGCAAAAAAGCGGCACGGGTTCACGGCAGTCAATAAACCGCGCCGGGGTGGCCCAAAGAAGTTTGAAGTCCTTGCTGTTGAGGGCAATGAAGTTAAAAAAGTAAACTTTGGCGATCCCAACATGACCATTAAGAAAAACACGCCAAGTCGAAAAGCATCGTATTGTGCGCGTTCTGGTGGTATAAAGGGCAAGAATAGCAAATTGTCGGCTAATTATTGGTCGCGTAAAGCATGGGACTGTTAAATGGCACTTTCAACTTATTCAGAGCTTAAAACGTCAATTGGTAGTTGGTTAAACCGTGATGACCTTACAGATCAAATACCAGACTTCATAAATTTCGCTGAAAAACAAATGCAAAGGCAAATCCGTCATTACAAAATGGTTGAGCGTTCTTCTGGTGAACTGGACAGCCAATATAGCGCCGTTCCGGCAGATTGGCTTGAAACCATCCGTTTCAGTATAACTTCTGGTGATGGCTTTGCCTTACAGCTTACAACTATTAATGATTTAATAATTCGTAGGCAAAACAGTAGAAACGCCAATGGAAGGCCTCAGTTTTATGCACACATTGGTGAAAGTTTTGAGCTTTTCCCAACACCTGATGCGGCATACATAATGGAGCTTGTTTATTACCAAGAAATTCCTGCTCTGTCTGACAGCCAAACAACAAACTGGTTACTAACTGATGCGCCTGATGCTTATGTTTATGGTGCTCTAACGCAAGCTGCGCCTTTTTTAGGAGAAGATGAGCGTCTGCCAACTTGGGCTCAACTTTATACTTCTGCAATACAAGGCTTAAATAGTTCTAGTGACAGGGCCAAACAATCAAGCGCAGGGATGCGTATTCAAGTTAACTCTTACTAATTTCCTAAAAGTAGTGTATAGGGAATTAAGATATATCTAGGAGACCAACATGAGCTTTTCAGACTATTTAGAAACAAAGGTGCTGGACCATGTCTTTGCTGGCGTTGCATACACTGCCCCCGGAACACACTACGTTGCGCTGTTTACGGCTGCACCGTCTGACAGTGGCGGCGGTACAGAGGTATCGGGCGGCGCTTATGCGCGTCAAACTATTGCCTTCACAACGTCTGGCGACACAACGTCAAACAATGCGGCGGTAGAGTTTCCGACAGCCACGGCCAACTACGGCACGGTTACTCATGTGGGCATCTTTGATGCTTCCTCTGCTGGCAACTTGATGGCATGGGCTGCACTAACATCATCTAAAACTATTGAAACGGGTGACGTGTTCCGCATTCCAAGCGGCGACCTAGACATCACGCTTAACTAGGGGCTGACGCATGGCCTACGGT
>Ga0208643_1001591_pt1 | contig 12183 bp, 27 predicted proteins | sample VirMetDEL_Nov_12_FD_184516 | JGI IMG/M metagenome (GOLD analysis project Ga0208643, IMG submission 184516) | Aqueous microbial communities from the Delaware River and Bay under freshwater to marine salinity gradient to study organic matter... | ecosystem: Environmental > Aquatic > Marine >... | reverse complement strand
TAATTTAATTTATTATTATCCTACGTATGTAAGTAATACTTCGTAAGCTGAATCAGCAGGTGTTCCTACGAAAGCTATATCTAAGTCGGCAGAAGATCTTGTAACGTCTGCATACACTGTTTGACCACCAGCTGTTATTACTTCACACTTGACATCTAAAGCCACTGCGCTTGATCCAAAAACTGAAGCGTTTGAAACATCTACTGTAAATGTTCTTATTCCACCAGAATCTCCTTTTTCAACATAAGCCAGCGCGCTGTTTAATACTATTCTTTTTCCTAATGCACCAGTATCGGCAGGAGTTACCCAAGTACCGTCACCTCTTAAGAATGTTGAGGAAGAACCACCAGAAGGCACATGACCTACGTTGCTACCGCCGTTATATGCCATTGATTGTACTAAAACATTACCCGTGGTTGGATTAACAACTATTGGGGTTCCTGAAGAAGTACCTGGCGTTGTTTCATCAACACTAGTTACAGCGCCTGTTGTATCTGTCCATGGAACGTTTACAACAAGTTTATCACTACTATTGATTTGAATTGGATATGTTCTACTGGCTGTTGTTGAAGCTGAATTAGCCGCAACCGTTTGAGCTGTATAAGAAATAAGATCAGCTCTAAATGTTGTTCCGTTTAAGTTAACACCTTGATCCGCTGTGTAAGTAGTATCTGTGTCTGTCCAAGGGACATTTACTAGCATTTGGTCACTAGAATTTAACTGAACTTTATATGATCTGCCAGCTGTGCTTGTTACAGTGTTCCCTGCTACAGTTTGATCTGCGTCAGATCCTAGTTTAACTAAACCTAAGGTACTTGTAGTTGCTGTGCTATATTGAGTGTTTGTTGGTGTTACCCATGTTCCATCACCACGCAAGAATGTAGTTGACGCGCCGCCACTTGGGACAATACCCAATGTAGAACCGCCACCATATATATCAGCAGAAACAAAACCATTTGATGTAACGCTAAAATGTGCTGAGTTAAAACCAGCAACACCTTTGTCTGTTGCGCCATCTGTAGCGCCTTCGCCAGCAATGTTTGCATCTTGTATTACTACGGTATAATCACTAATCGCTGGACTTGAGTTAGCTGCAATGTCAGTATTAGCATAAATCATATCCCCAGGTTCTAACGTTTCTGTAAAGAACGCGGTACCTGCAACTGTTACAGCAAAGAAGTCACCTAAATCTAAAGCTATGTTACTTGCTCCATCTAATGAACCATTTCCTGCGCCTAAGTCTGTAGTTAAACCTGTGTTCGCATTATAACCACCTTTGAATAAACCTACGCCTGCAATTAATCCTTGTACTTGACCTAAATTTACAGCGTCGTTGTTAGCAGTACCATTAGCCAAGTTATTTATTTGGCCGCTAGTCATGTCAAGAGTGTTTGTTACAGTAAGATTATTTCCTATTGTAACATCGTCTGGTAAGCCAATTTTAATTTCACTAGCGCTTTGTACATTTGTTTCTACTTCATTAGTCGTACCTGTTATTTTAACTAAATCTTGGCTACTGTCACTTCCGTTTAAAGCTATATTAGCAACACCACTGTCTGTTACAGCGCTTATGTTATATGTTGTATCGCTTCCAGCTGGTACTAAATCAAGAATATCTTGTATTTCATACTCTTTTACAGTATTATCTGTAAGATCCTCTGCTATAAATTTATCTCCTGCAACTAGTGTTGTTCCGTCTGCTGCTGAATCAATAATATTATTAGCACCTGCATAATCAACTGCAACATCATTAGCATTGACTTGTATACCAGCTCCAGCTCCTACATTAAACTGAATAGTTTCATTGGACGCTTGATTTAAAGTAAAAGCACCTCCATCAGCTAAACCACTTCCAGCAGTTAATGTAATTGTAGCGTCGCTAGGCGTAGCAGGTGCAGATCCAGCAGTAATAGCAATAACATGACCTTGTGCGTTTGTTTGGACAGAAGAAGGATAAGCATATGTACCTGCTGAACCGTAATCATCATGGTCAATAGTTATCGTATCACCAGACATACTACCCGTTAATGCAGTCCCTCCATTTATTGTTAAAGTATCTCCATCGCTTATAACAGAAGAACCAGTGTTACTAGCTGCCGTAAAATTATAAGAAGCTCCAATATCTATCCAGCCTGCTCCTGTGTATAATCTTACTACATCAGATGCGGTGTTATAATATACTCTACCTTCGTATAAACCAGAACTAGGATCTGATGCTATATTTTCTAATCTCAGTTTTTGTGATTGAGCACCTGAGCTATACTCTACGTTGTTTACAAATAAAATTGCCATGCTTTGTTAGTTTAAAAATGCTTTGCCTGCAAACGCAGAGCCGAATGTTATTGTTAAATTGTTATTATCTATATATTCTATTTGACCTCCTAATACAGAGGTGTCTCCCGTGTCTACAATTGTTGCAGAAGGGAATTTTCCTAAATTATGTTGTATTGTCCAAGTTGCTGATGGCGATCCTTGGGTAAAATTAAATGTTTTATCTCCTACATCTTTTGATATAGTAAAAGCAGCAAAGTCATAATGTTTGTTTAAAACAAGATTACCATTACCGCCAATGTTTGTTAATGCTAAATCGTACGTGCCGTCACCTTGCAGCGTATACGATGTTATTTCATAATGACCAAATTGCGAAATTTTGTTTTGCTCATTTATGAGTATGTTATTACCAACTAAATAATTCATAAATGCAGCAACCTCCTGTCCAGATGAATCTATACCTGAAATATTGACAGTAGTAAAGCTAGTCATTAAATCACCGTCTGCTGGACCCGTAAACTCACCATTTAATGTAGGTGCGTTAGCAAACTTAAATACCATCTGTCCTGATATAGATATCTTACCTTTAATATTAAGGTATTCAGCTACAGCAGCGGCAGTAAAGTTTCTGGTTAGTCTATTACTTTGCTCTGTTCCAATCCAAGCATCGCCGTCGTTAACCTGTAAATCTCTTGGATACGAACTTATTCTTGCCATGTATTAGTCTTGTATATTAAATATTCTATATGTAATCCAAAAAGTCATTGTAGTTGCTGCTGTACCTGTTTCAGTAGGCGCCGCTGCACTTTGAAGAATCAATTCAGCCCCAAAAGATGTTCCACCCGCCACAAGAGAAGGTATAAAATAAGCTGATGTTGTGTTATTTGCGGTTGCTTGGGGTATAACATATTTAAAAGGAGTAACACCTATAACAGATTTATTTGTTATTTCTAAATCATTAGGAAAAACTAACTTGTTTACAGCAGTATTACCTATTACTTCAGCTACAATACCGTATACTTGTACTATGTTTTTATTAGGCCCCGGATTATCGATTAATATTTTTACTGGAGAATTTAATGTTCTAAGCTCTGCTGTACTTACTACAATCTTTTCAGACTTTATGTAAGAAGTAGACGCTAAACCTAAAACATCTGATACTGCGAAGTTTTTAGTAACTGGCAAGTCATCAGTGTTTGTAGCTGGTGTCGATGTGCCTAATAAGTAATCTGCGTTTTTAGGTGTACCTTTTGGATATGTTATTATTTGTGCCATATTAGTGTGCTTTTGCTTGTATTACGATCCACTCAGTTCCATTTGACCAAATTGATACGCCTTCATATTGTTTTGATATTTCAAAAAATGCAGCTCCGTCTATAGTTTCTCCTGCTTGTGCCGTTATCTGCACTTTGTCTGAAGCTCCGTTTGGAAAAGTAGAGTTAGTTACAAATCTTATATTTCTGTAAGGTATAGTTGTTGCTGACGGTATATTAAGTGCATAAGTACCGTTGCCTCCAGTCCAACCTATTTCAACAATGTTATTATCGGCTGAGTATGTAGAAGATCCTCCCGCTGATGCCGTGACTTGAAAAGGTATTAGTTTGGCTACAGCGCCTGATACAACGTCTGTGGCGTCATCCCACTCTAACTGTGAACTAGCGTTTGATACTAATATTTGACTAGTTGTTCCTAAAGCATTGTTTCTGTCTTTAACAGGTCCATAAAAAGTAACTGTAGAATCAATAATGCATGTATCAGTACTTGCGTTTCCTATTTCTACATTACCTTGAAGTGTGACTGATCCACCATCCGCGGCTTGTACGTTAGTAACACCTAATACAGTTGTTGATACAAAACCAGGGCCTAGAACTGTTTCTTGTCCTGAGCCAACAACACCGACCTGTATCCAATCTGCGCCAGATAGTTTAAACATTGGCGAATCACCTATCGCTTGACCATCGGGCGTAAACATTGCTATAGTGTTTAATGTACCAGAACCAGTAACTATACCTGTACCGGCTTTGCTCACCCATCTAGTTGCCATATTACCAGGAGTACCTTTAGCAATCAACACATCTCCATCAGTGCCTTCATCACCAGCAGCATCATAGTACGTAGAATTAACTTCTAAAGGACCATATAACGTTGCGGTTTCATTAACTGCTAAACTAGAGGAAGTTTCTATAGAGCCTGTAACATTTAAATCTTCTACAACTTCTAATGCTCCATTAATTGTTACGCCTTGGCCTGAAGCTGCTTGCGTAATAATTGAATCACCTATTTTAACACCAGTTGGCGTAAACATAGCTATTGTGTTAACCGTGCCAGATCCAGTAATACCACTGGTTTCCGATATAATTAAATCTGCTAAAGCATCGATCTCAAAATTTCTAGTAACTGGTGATTGTGTGCTACCAGGCGTGGGTGTAACCGTGCCTAATATTAAATCGTCTGCTTTTGGCGTTGCTTTTGGATAACTGTTTGCTATAGCCATGTTTTTATTTTAATGTAGCTCTGTTAGTGGTTGGATCGTATGAGTAGTTACTAGCTGGACGACCAGATTCTTTCGATGCTCTGTCAACAGCGCGCTCTTCTGCGGTCATTTTGTTTCTCTGCATACCTTTTGCAGTGAACTCACCAGAAGGCGTTAAATCACCACGCTTTTTAAGCAAAGCTATAGCGAAACTCTTACTGCCAACTTGTGCGGAAAGTCTATCAATAAGGCTATTACGCCCCATATGTGCTTGTGTCTCCATTTATATAGTGTTCTATAGTTCTATATACTCACATATAAAGGTAAAAACTTACAAAACGTGACAATAGCCCCTTACTTATATACCTTATAAGGCTTATGTCACACTGAAAAATAAAAATTGTTACGTATAGAGAGGTATAGTGTTGCTACTACCCCTGATATACACAAAATTTTAGTAAAATCAATCATAAAAAACCGGCCCTGGCTGTATTTTATTGAATTATAATCATTTTTTTGCAAAATCTATTGAAATATTTACAATGTTTAGCATTTTTGCTAGACAATTTATAATTACAAACAAAATATAATTAATATTGGATAATATAATAAACAAAACTATGTATATAATAAATAAATATCAAATTAAATTAACAACAAATTTATTAACAAATAATTTTATTAATATTAAATTTTTAAATAATAAATTATTAATTATAAATAATCCTTCAAATATTAATATATCAAAATTATTAACTAAAAATAATATAACTTATAAAATAATATAAATAAATTACAAACAAAATAAAATACTATTTGGATAATATAATAAACTAATAAATACTAATATAAATATAATAACTATGCAAAATTTACAATCAAAAAGATTTGTTGTACGCAAATCACTAATCGGAAAAAATCAAATCATTGAAGTAACTTTCAAAAATGGTAAGTCATTCACTTACAATCATGATAAAGTATATGAAATCATGAAAGATAAATTATTATCAATGAATTGTTTTGAAAAGTATAAATCATACACTTCAAGCACTTCAGTGCCAGTAATATTAAGAGACAAAGAAGTTATCTAAGTCTTTTAATATTGCACCTCAACGGGTGACTGTCCGAACCTGTGGTCGCGGAACTGACTTAACTGGGCAGGGTAAATACATGAGGTAAAGTGTGACAATAGCCTGTTACTATTTAACCTTAATAGGCTAATGTCATACTTTTTTTTAATATAATAAAATAACAGTGTGATGTCGAAAGTTCATTATGAATTATGAGACTTCGACCAATACCTTTACTATAAATTTTACTTATAAATAATTACACACCTATAAACTATACTAATTACAAACAAATTACAATACACTTTGGATAATAATAATATGAAACGAATAAAATATATATCACTCTTACAACTATGGCTTCAAAGTAATCCAGAAGTATATACACAAGAGCTTTTACCTAAATGTATTTTAGAAGAAATATATTATTATCAAAGAGTTCAACAAAATATAATATAACTATGCAACACAGAAATATACCATATAACTATCGTGAGTGGACTGCATCAAATGGACAAAAGTGTTCATCATACACATGCAAGTACTTTAACTTCTATCCTTATCACATTATATCATTTCCTGCAAACACAGAAGCGGAAATGCAAAATAAAATTGATGAGTTATTAGACAATAGAGTACAATACGAATACAAGCGTAAACTGTCTAATGCAGGTGCGGCAGAGTATTATGCAAGCAAGTCCACTTATGATAATTATACAGGCGATTAAAAAAATTATTAACTATTAAAACTAAATACTATGCAATTTATACTAAACTTAGAAAATGGTAAGCAGATAGATATGTCTAGCTACATTATGAAGCAAATGATGGGTGAGATGACTCACGATCAAGTGCAAGAAAAAATTAACGAATTTAAAAAACAGAATTAATTATGGTAACAAAATCATACACACTATTAAAAATCAGTTGGCGAATGTTCGACAAGCATTACAATGAGCTAACTCAAGAACAGAAAGATAAAGTATTAGAAAGATATTATGACTACTACTAAAACACTTTATATAGATATGGACGGCGTACTAGTCGACTTGCAATCTAACTTAGACAAGCAAGGTTGGCATCAGAATGTCTTCAAAGATCCACCTCCAATTGATGGTGCTGTTGAAGCGTTCAATGAATTATGCTTCGATGAAGACTACGACGTCTATATTCTATCGACTGCTCCATGGAATATTCCAAATTCTTGGACACAAAAACGCTTGTGGGTTAGTAAATACTTAGGTGATAAAGCTCATAAACGCTTAATTCTTTGTAATCACAAGAATTTATTACGCGGTGATATACTCATCGATGACAGAACTGCAAACGGCGCAGGTGAATTTGAAGGCGAGCTAATACAGTTCGGTACAGATAAGTTTCCAAATTGGAATGAAGTTCTAAACTATTTACAAATAAAATAATTTATCCTTTGGATAATATATACGTAACAAATTAAATTATAAATTAAATAAATAACTATGCAATCAATTAAATTCTTCAAAAAAGACAATCACAACTTCGCCCGTATTGGCGGTCAAGACTATAAAGGCTACACTGTCGGCAACTTGCCAGCTAAATTTGCTTTCATCTACAACGAAGATGAAGACAAAGAAGGCATAACAGAGTGGTTCAACTACAAAGGTCTAACTTATGTTCCAAAATCAGATAATCCATGGGCGTAAGTAACATGAAAGAGCTATGCGAATACTCTTTACAACAGAAAAAGTTACGTGCAAGAGGGCATAGACTCAAGCACGCCCACGACGGTATGTGCAGTGGACTTACAAGTGTCGAGTACAACAGAGTTGTAACTAGGCAAAAATCTACCTTTTCAAAGGCTAGAAAGTTCACGCACAATCGTATGTGGCGAGATACACACAAGAAATTTGACACTAAACAATTAAAACTAATTAAAACACTATGACAAATTATCAAAGACAACAATTAGAACTCGAGAACGAGTTTGTAAAAGGCTTACTTGTTGAGTATGGAATCAGAGAGGTTACTACATCTAGACAAGCTAAAAATGGCACTCGTGAGTTTGAGTTTCCTGTGCCTTGCTATTCAAAAGAACGACTTAAGTGGTTTAAGCGTAAGAAATATGACTTAAAAGACTTGCCTCGTTTACGAATTGCTTCGTTCAAATCAGGTTATGTACGCAAGCAAAACGGTGCAGACAGAGCATATCAGATAAATCCTGTATATATGCAGAATTATCAATGTGTTTGGCAGCGAGATAACGGTGATTTATATACGTCAACAGGCGTAAATCACGCGCGCGCACTCATATATTCACCAATTGTAAGACTTAACTATATACTAAAATTTTATCTAAAAAACTATGCGAACAATTAAACTAACAGAAAACGACTGCACTTTTGTACACTATGTACTACGTATGTACGCTAATCAAACACCTGGGTTAGATCAAGAAGACAAAGAAGAAATACGCGAAGTCGCGGCTAAATTTAAATAATATGAGTAAAATGTCAGAACTAGATCTTATAGCGCAAGGCGTTGCAGATCACATGAAAGAATTATTATACGACACTGTTGAGTGGCAAATAGCGGATCAACCTGTTGACGGCGATGACTATAACGAGTTACATAGTTATGTAATGGATAAAGCTATTGAAAAAATGGCTATGGAATTACCTGAATTTAGAAGATTAAACATAGGTAATTACAAACAAAATACAAACACTGTTGGATAATATATATGTAACAAATAAAAATAATAAACTATGTATTGTAGATGCGGTAAAAAAGTACACCCTGTGCGGTTAGAATTAGGTTATAAAACGTGTGTTGATCACTCAACCACCCAAACATACTCGTATGTTCCTATTATCGAGCACAAAACAGGTAATACAATACAAATCGTCAGCCAAGAAGTTAGCGCATCTGTGCACAGAGCTTGGCGACGTAAATAGCTAGACGAGTAGCTTAATTAGGTATGATTAAAGGCGATAATGGTTCGGCTCGATGATTACACATAAGTGAATAGCTAGCAAATACCCAGCGAATAAATAACAAACCTGTGTACTGGTTGAGTATAACTAAATTAAGGTACCGGAGAGCGGTTAGGAAATGTCTGGGTATATGGGGGTGATTTGGTGTTGACGTAGTAGAAAGCCTTCAAAGGAACTACTTCGGAAGACAGTTCGAGTCTGTCCACCTCCACTATATCGCGCTGTAGAGCAGTGGCCAGCTCGCAAGGCTCATAACCTTGAGGTCGTCGGTTCGAATCCGGCCAGCGCAACTAATTTTAAAATATAACTATGAAACACCTTTATCAAAAACTAGATGAGTTATTAAGTACCATTAAGTACTCAGATGACTACGGTTTAGATTATCTATATGATGATTTATACTTCGAAGACATTTTAGAAACATGCAAAGAAATTGCTGAATATATAAAAGAATAAATTATGAGTCAGTATAACGGATGGAGTAATTACGCTACGTGGCGTATAAACTTAGAAATACTCGGAGATATTCAGTTTGATGAGCATATTTCTGCAGATTATTTAAAAGAAATAGTAGAAGACTGCGTTTTTGGCGGTAGAGACTTTTCTGGTCTTAGCCTTGTAAAAGACTACGCGTTGGCTTTTTTACGTGATGTAAATTACTACGAGATCGCTGAACACATCAACGAAGAAATAGATTTACAAACAAACTACGAACACTAACGGATAATATAATAAAATAAACAATTATGCAAAAACGACTAAATTTATGGCAAAGGCTAAAGCCTGAGTACAAAGAAGCTATCAAAGAACAAAACAAAAAGTATTCTTACAAAATAGCTGAAATCAAAGAAGAATTAAAATCTAAAGAATTTTTTACAGAAGTAAGATATGGCATAGCTTTTGACGTGATGATACCTAACAAGCTGAACTTTCTAGGCGATGCTTTTAATCCTAATAAGTATGAATAGTGAAATCAAAGAACGCGCGAGACATAAAGCTTTTGCTAAAATTAGCTTTCTAGAGTTAGAAAATAAAGCTTACATAAGAGACATTAAAGCAGGTGGCGATGGCCGTATAAGCGTAGACTTACTTAAAACATGCTTGAGCTCTAACAAAAAAGAATTACAAACCTGGCAGTATATTGCCAAATTAATAGAAACAAATGAATAAAAAAATTACAGAAGAACTAATTGAACAAAAACTAAAAGAAAAAGGTATATCAATGTACAATGGTGATGACAATGCTCTAGCTAAGCTACAAGATTACTACGACTTTGAACTAACCGACAGTTACAACAGAACGCCAGATTATTCTATATTTGCAGAATCTACAGCTGATGGTTATGAAGTATGGGTTGCTACAAGCGGTGACGGTAGAAATATATGTATAAACGAAGATGTATATTACTACGACAGTGATCTTAGCGATCCTTTATATAACGCTATGCTTGATTATAACGAGCTAATATACGTAGACGATTTAGAAGCTTATTATGTACAAGATGCTATTGAAATGGCGTGGGAAGCGTTTATTACAGAAATGATAGATGAAGTTGAAAATGAATTAATAGAACAAGGATATGAGCACGAAAACGAAGCAGAAGTTGCCTAAATGGTTTAACGGTACACTGTATTCACAAGGTGAAACAGTAGCAAACCAGTTTACTGGTGAAGAAATAGAACTTACTAATGTCGAGCTTAGTCTTTATGACTTTATAATGGGTTGCAATATGCTATTCGCTAGAGGATCTAACAGAGTTAATGACGATATGATTAAAGATTTTGATCGAGCTTTGACTTGGTTTAGAATTAATAACCCACAAGCCTATATGGTATTACTAGATTAAATGACAGAAAAAGAAATGAACAAGCTTGCAGATATTATTGTTAACAAGCTAATAGAAAAACAGAAAGAGTATGATGAACAATTTCACATTGACATACAAGAAACAATGATGAAAGACGGAGGGTATATACGCCAACTATCTACAGAAGAATTATTACTTGCTGAGATCGGTAGGCTTATGACCCTATTGTCATCATACGAAGACAAAGAGCAGTACGAAAAAGCTGCTATTATTAAAAATAAAATAGATAAATTAAAAAATAAATTAGAAAACTTATGATAAAACCAATGCTCGCATACAAAGTAGGCAAAAAAGAAGTCGACTGGTCCGAGAAAGTATTTGTACAACCTAAACTTGATGGTGTTCGTTGTATATTTACAAAAGACGGTGCGTTTTCACGTACTGGCAAACAATTTAAAAATGTTGCTCATCTTGAATATGATCTAACAGACTTTTTCAGAAAAAATCCAAATACCGTGCTAGACGGTGAGTTGTATAACCATGCTCTAAAGCACGATTTCGAAAAAATCATATCATTGGTCAGAAAAACTAAACCAACTGAAGACGATCGCCGAGATGCACAACATTTAGTACAATATCATGTGTATGATGTAATAGCAGAAAGCTTTACATATGAAGAACGATTTAACTGGCTAAGAAACAACTTACCAGTCGCTAGAACTATGACTTTAATTGTTAATACAAAAGTTGATAGCTATGATGAAGCTAAAATGCTTCACGATGTACACTTAGCTCAAGGTTATGAAGGTTCTATGCTACGCACAAATGGCTTTTATGAGCAAAAACGATCTTATAATCTACAGAAGTTTAAAGACTTTCACGACACTGAAGCTACGATTATTGGCTACGAAGCAGGTAAAGGTAAGTTTACAGGTCTTATTGGTAAATTTTTTATGCAAGATGATGATGGTAACAAGTTTGGCTGTCCAATCGGTAAAGGTTACAACTTCAAAGATCGTAAGTTTATATTAGATAACATACATAACTATATCGGCGAGCGTGCCACGTTTACTTATTTTCAACGAACACAAGCAGGTTCTTACAGACATCCGCTTTTTAAAACACTACGTAATTATGAATAGAGATAAACACATATGGGAAGGCTGGACAGTCGGTGACTTCATCGACGATATAGAGCCAACATTTGACACAATACAAAGATCTGACGGCTTCTGGAATAAAGTTGGTTTTGAATCTAAAGCTCAACTAAAAAAGTGGGTTAAAGATGAGCAACCTTATTACAAAAAACACATACCAGAAGTATATAATTACTTTTTACAAAAATCAGGGTTATGAGTAAATTAATATGGAAATTATATCATGAGAATATGATATCTGAAGAAGTAGTAGGAATATTATTAGATAAATTATACGAATGAATATATTTTACTTACATAGAAACCCATACAAAGCTGCAACATACTTTTATGATAAACATAAAGTTAAGATGATCTTAGAATCAGCGCAAATGCTTTGTACAGCTCATCACGTATACGGTAATGGCGATAATGTACCTTATAAAAAAGCAC
>Ga0208643_1001589_pt1 | contig 12200 bp, 8 predicted proteins | sample VirMetDEL_Nov_12_FD_184516 | JGI IMG/M metagenome (GOLD analysis project Ga0208643, IMG submission 184516) | Aqueous microbial communities from the Delaware River and Bay under freshwater to marine salinity gradient to study organic matter... | ecosystem: Environmental > Aquatic > Marine >... | reverse complement strand
ACAGATGCTTTGTAATGCCTTTAAAAAACAAAGACACTTTAAGATCACAAAAAGAGCAAGACCTTATTGGTATATTAAAAATAGGTAATAGTTCTTTAAAAGCGCTTAATATCAATCCAGGAGACACGGTAGGGTTTACGCCAGGCAGTGAATGGGATTTTATAATAGACGATCAAAGAGTTTATTGTATGAAATCTAATGATATTGTAATTAAGTATGAACACAAAAGAGACCAAGAAGAATATAATCCTAGCTGGGCAAAAAGCAGTTAAGGAGTTAATTAAAGTGGCAGAAGAAAAGATCGTTGACTCAGAAGATGATATATCAGCTGACAGACTTAAAAATGCTGCCGCAACAAAAAAATTAGCTATATTCGATGCTTTTGAAATACTTGCTAGAATAGAAGAGGAGGATGAAAGATTAAATGAAAACCCAAAAGAAGCTAAAGAAGAAAAAGCTTTTAGAGGTTTTGCAGAAGGAAGATCTAGATAATGTACGAACAAACCTTAGTAACAGTATTAAAAGACTATATTAAACCTAAGATATTAAAAAGGTTAAATAGATATAAGAAGTGGGAGTACGGTTATAACGAAGAACATAATTTAGTTGTAATAAGTAAGACCGGGCAGATAGGAGAGGTTTACGAAATACAAGGAGTAAAAATAGCATTACCAAAAGAAGATAATGTTATTAAATTTGAAGGAGACAAGTGGAGACACACTGAATACCCAAAAGAGCTTTCAAAGATAAAATCGGTATTTGATTGGGACGAATACCCTTCACAATTTAAAGAAAAGTGGTATGACTATATTGATACAGAATTTAAAAGGCGTGAAGAAGGTTTTTGGTTTTTTAATAAAGACAAGCCTTCTTATATTACTGGCACTCACTACATGTACTTGCAGTGGTCCAAAATTGATGTTGGGGCAGCAGACTTTAGGGAATCAAACAGATTATTCTACATATTCTGGGAAGCTTGTAAAGCAGATGTACGGTGTTACGGAATGTGTTATCTTAAAAACCGACGGTCAGGTTTCTCTTTCATGGCATCAGGCGAGACGGTTAATCAGGCAACAATATCCACAGATTCACGATTTGGCATTTTATCAAAGTCCGGGCCAGACGCCAAAAAAATGTTTACTGATAAGGTTGTCCCCATCTCAGTCAACTATCCTTTCTTCTTCAAACCAATCCAGGACGGTATGGACAGGCCAAAGACGGAACTTGCGTACAGGGTACCCGCGTCAAAGTTTACCAGAAAAAAGCTTGACACCAATGAGAAGCTACAAGAAATCACCGGCCTCGATACAACGATTGACTGGAAAAACACCGGGGACAACTCGTACGACGGTGAAAAATTAAAACTATTAGTCCACGATGAAAGTGGTAAATGGGAAAGACCTACAAACATATTAAATAACTGGAGAGTTACAAAAACTTGTTTGAGATTAGGTTCAAAAATTATAGGTAAGTGTATGATGGGTAGTACATCAAATGCTTTAGATAAAGGTGGCGAGAACTTTAAAAAACTATACTATGACTCCGACGCAACAAAAAGAAATGCAAATGGACAGACTCGTTCGGGACTCTATAGCTTGTTCATTCCTATGGAATGGAACTACGAGGGATACATTGATTCTTATGGATTTCCTGTATTTGAAACGCCAAAAAAACCAGTTGAAGGACCTGACGGATCACTTATAAAACAAGGTGTAATTGACTACTGGAACAATGAAGTTGAAGGATTAAAAGGAGATCAAGATGGTTTAAACGAATACTACCGTCAATTTCCAAGAACAGAGCAACACGCTTTTAGAGATGAAGCAAAGCAATCTCTGTTTAACTTAACAAAGATATACGAACAAATAGATTATAACGAAGACCTTAGGAACACATCGATAATAACCACTGGAAGTTTTATGTGGGAAAACGGTATAAAAGACACTAAGGTAATATTTATGCCAAATAAAAACGGTAGGTTTAATGTTAGCTGGGTGCCTCCTGTGCATATGCAAAACAGGGTTGTAGTAAAAGGTAATACGAAATATCCAGGTAACGAGCACTGTGGTGCTTTCGGATGTGATAGCTACGATATATCAGGTACGGTTGACAAAAGAGGTTCTAACGGAGCATTGCATGGTTTAACTAAGTTTAGTATGGAAGATGTTCCACCTAATAGATTCTTTTTAGAGTATATAGCTAGACCTCAAACTGCTGAGATATTTTTTGAAGATGTATTGATGGCTTGCATATTTTACGGTATGCCATTACTTGCGGAAAATAACAAACCTAGATTACTGTATCATTTTAAAAGAAGAGGTTATAGAGGCTTTTCAATGAACAGACCTGATAAAAGATTAAACAAATTATCTGTAACTGAAAGAGAAATAGGTGGTATACCAAACTCCAGTGAAGATATAAAGCAAGCACACGCTGCGGCTATAGAATCATACATAGAAACTTGTGTTGGACGAACAGAAGCCGGTTATGGAGACATGTACTTTCAAAGAACATTAGAAGACTGGGGTAAATTTAATATAAACAATAGAACAAAGCACGATGCTTCTATAAGTTCAGGATTAGCGATAATGGCTTGTAACAAAAACTTATATTCACCGGTTAGTCCAGTGCAAAAAAAGGTTTACGATTTAGGAATTAAAAGATATGACAATAGAGGTTCTACGTCTAAAATATTAAGATAAATGAAAATACAAACAAATACCGATAGTTCTTTCCCTAACCAGGTTGTTAGCGACGAAGTAAAAGCTAGTTACGATTACGGCTTACAAGTCTCTAGAGCTATTGAACAGGAATGGTTCAATCAAGGAAGAGGTAATGGTAATAGATACTTAAACAATTGGAACAGCTTCCACTCATTGCGGTTATATGCAAGAGGAGAGCAATCAATACAAAAGTACAAAGATGAACTATCTATAAACGGTGATTTATCTTATCTTAATTTGGACTGGAAGCCAATACCAGTTATATCAAAATTTGTTGATATTGTTGTAAACGGGATGTCAAATAAAACTTATGAAATAAGTGCATTTGCTCAAGATCCTTTTTCTGTTAAAAGTAGAACTGATTACGCTGCAGCTGTTGAAAGAGACATGAATACTAAAGAAGCTCTACAAAACATACAGCAAAATCTAGGCATGGACTTTTCTATGACAGGTGACTTAGAGGCTTTACCTCAAAGTAAAGAAGAGCTTGATATACATATGCAGATGACTTACAAGCAGAATGTAGAGATAGCTGAAGAAGAGGTTATAAACAATGTTCTTTCATTTAACAAGTATAATGAGACAAAAAAACGTTTAGCACACGATTTAACAACTATAGGTATTGGAGCTGTTAAAACATCATTTAATAAGTCAGAGGGTATAGTTACTGACTATGTTGATCCTGCTAATATGATTTATTCATACACAGAGGATCCAAACTTTGAGGATATATATTACGTGGGTGAAGTAAAATCAATTTCTTTATCAGAGCTTAAAAAGCAATTCCCAAATTTATCACCAGCTGAATTAGAAAAAATACAGGATATGCCTGGTAATTCTCAGTACGTAACAAACTGGGGTAATTACGATGAAAATACTATTCAAGTTTTATACTTTGAATACAAAACATACTCAGATCAGGTATTTAAAATAAAGAAAACAGATCAAGGGTTAGAAAAAACTTTAGAAAAGCCTGACACATTTAATCCACCAGTCAACGATAACTTTGAAAGAATATCTAGAACAATAGAAGTTTTATACACTGGGGCAAAAGTACTAGGTACAAATATAATGCTAGAATGGAAGTTGGCTGAAAATATGACTAGACCAACAGCGGATACTACAAAGGTAATGATGAATTACTGTATATCGGCACCTAGAATGTATAAGGGACGTATAGAGTCTATAGTTAGTAAAATTACTAGCTTTGCTGATATGATCCAAATAACGCACCTTAAATTACAACAAGTGATGTCTAGAATAGTGCCAGATGGTGTATTCTTAGATATGGATGGTTTAGCCGAAGTCGACTTGGGTAATGGCACAACATACAATCCAGCTGAAGCATTAAACATGTATTTTCAAACAGGTTCTGTTGTAGGTAGATCACTTACGCAAGACGGTGAATTAAATAGAGGTAAAGTACCTGTGCAGGAATTATCATCTTCAAGCAGTCAAGCAAAAATACAAAGTCTAATAGGTACATATCAATACTATTTACAAATGATAAGGGATGTGACCGGACTAAATGAAGCTAGAGATGGTAGCGCTCCAAATAAAGATTCATTGCTAGGTTTGCAAAAAATGGCTGCTAACGCTTCTAATATTGCAACTAAGCATGTATTAGATTCTTTGTTGTACTTAACGGTTAGAACTTGTGAAAATATAAGTTTAAAAGTAGCTGATGTTATTGAAAACCCTTTAACTGAAAATGCTTTAACAAACGCTATAAGCACGTTTAATACAAAAACTCTAGAAGAATTAATTAATTTGCAGCTTCATGATTTTGGTATTTACTTAGAACTAGAACCAGAGGATGAAGAAAAAGCTTTATTAGAACAAAACATACAAGTCGCTTTACAAACACAAGCAATTGCTTTATCTGACGCTATAGATATTAGAGATATTAAGAACATAAAGCTAGCTAATCAGTTCTTAAAGATGAGACAAAGTCAAAAAATAAAAAGAGAACAAGAACAGCAACAAGCTAATATTCAAGCTCAAGCGCAAGCAAATGCAGAGTCTGCGGAAAAAGCCGCTATGGCTGAAGTACAAAAACAACAAGCACTCACTCAAGAGAAGGTAAGTATAGAGCAAGCTAAGTCGCAGTTTGAAATACAAAGAATGCAAACTGAAGCTCAAATAAAAAGAGAGTTAATGGCTGAAGAGTTTAACTACCAGCTTCAATTAGCTAAAGCTCAAGCTGATGTTCAAAAGCAGAAAGAAGCTGCTACAGAAGATAGAAAAGATAAAAGAGTTAGAATACAAGGAACACAGCAATCAGAGTTAATAAATCAAAGACAAAATGATTTGCTACCTACGGATTTTGAATCTGCTGGTAATGATAATCTAGGTGGCTTTGGACTAGAACAGTTCGAGCCTAGGTGATACTAAACAATTATTTAATTATATTATATTATGTCAGAAGTAAAACAAGAAGGGGATTTTAAAATTAAATCCAAAAAAACAAGTCCTAAAAAATTAGGCAATCAATCTAACGAGCCTATAAAGGTTAACATAGATGAAGTAAAAGAACCAGTAGCTGAGGAAGTTGCTAAGGTGGTAATACCAGAAATTAAAGAAGAGGCTGTTGAAGAACCTGTTGTAGTTGTTAACGATACACCTGAAGTAGCTGAAGAAGATGGTATTATAGAAATTGTAGACGAAGAGCCTACTCAAGAACCTGAAAAAGTTATTGAACAACAATCTCAACCAGTAGCTGAACAAAGAGTGTTACCGGAAAACATAGATAAACTTGTTACCTTTATGGAAGAAACAGGTGGATCAGTAGAAGACTACGTTAGATTAAACGCAGACTACTCAAATGTTGATGATAAAACACTATTAAAAGAATATTACAAACAAACAAAACCTTATCTAGAATCAGATGACGTTAGCTTACTATTAGAAGACTACGATTATGATGAAGACATAGATGAGGAAAAAGATATACGCAAAAAGAAACTTGCGTTTAAAGAAGAAGTTGCAAAAGCAAAAGGCTTTTTGGAAAACACCAAGAGTAAATATTACGACGAAATCAAGTTGAGACCCGGCGTTACTCAGGAACAACAAAAAGCAACAGAGTTTTTCAACCGATATCAAGAAGATCAGAGAATAGCTGAGCAACAGCATTCGGACTTTAAATCAAAAACAAATGATTACTTCACTAATGAATTCAAAGGTTTTGACTTCAATGTAGGTAAAAAGAAGTTTAGATATGGTTTACAAGATCCCGGTAAAGTTGCAGAGAACCAATCAAGCATTAACAATTTCGTAGGAAAGTTTCTTGATGAGAGCGGTAATGTAAAAGATACAGAGGGTTATCACAAGGCTATTTATATCGCTTCAAATGCTGACAAGATTATTAATCATTTTTATGAACAAGGAAGAACAGATGCTACTAAAGAAATAGTTAGCAATTCTAAAAATCCAAGTACAGAACCAAGGCAAACTAGTTCTAGTGAGTTCGTGAACGGAATAAAAGTTAAGTCAATAAGCGGTTATGATTCTTCTAAACTTAGAATTAAAACAAAAAAATTTAACTAAAAAAATTAAAAAATTATGGCAAATGTAAGCCCAGCGTTTGGAAACTTAATCCCAACGCAAAAAAAGCAAGCCTTAGAAGGCAATTATTTAAACTTTACTGACGGTACGAATGATTTCGCACAACAGTATTTACCAGAAATCTATGAAGCTGAAGTAGAGCGTTATGGAAACAGAACCTTAGGTGGTTTCTTAAGAATGGTAGGAGCTGAAATGCCAATGACTTCTGATCAAGTAGTATGGTCTGAGCAAAATAGATTACACATTTCTTACGAGAATGTAATAGCAACTGCAACTGGAGCCGTTGGAGCTAAAGTATCTACTTTAACTATTCCTGTTGGAGGATCTGGAGCAACTCTTATTGAGAATGTTGTATCTCCTGGCTCTACAATCGTAGTAATGAATCCAGCAACTGGAGCAGAATTAAACTGTTACGTTGTTGCTTCTGGAGCTACTCCTGGAAGTGCGTTAGGTGCCGGTGTATTAACTGTTGCTCCTTATTCGCAAGAAGCTTTAGATGGAACTGGAGCTGGAGCTGCTGAAGTAGATTTAGTAACGGGTGGACCAAACCTTAAAATCTTTGTATACGGATCTGAGTACGGAAAAGGAACTGGAGATGCTAACAGAATTTCTGTAACACCTTCTTTCACTCAATACTCTAACTCTCCTATCATCATCAAAGACAAGTATGCAATCAACGGGTCTGACACTGCTCAGATTGGATGGGTTGAAGTAGCTACTGAGTCTGGTCAAGGAGGTTTCTTGTGGTACTTAAAAGCTGAATCTGAAACAAGATTACGTTTTGAAGACTACTTAGAAATGTCTATGGTAGAAGGTGAATTAAAATCTGGAAGTTCAACTACAACTGCTAAAGGTACTGAAGGTCTTTTTGCTGCTGTTAAAAGCCGTGGAAATGTATTAGTAGACTTTACTGCAGCAACTGGTTTAGCTCAGTTTGATTCAATTCTTAAAAACTTAGATACTCAAGGAGCTATCGAAGAAAACATGTTATTCTTAAATAGAGAAACTTCTCTAGACTTTGATGATATGTTAGCTGGAGTTGGACAACAAGCTGGAACAGCTGCTTACAACGGTGGTAGTTCTTTTGGTGTATTCGAAAATTCTGAAGAAATGGCATTGAACTTAGGTTTCTCTGGATTCAGAAGAGGTTCTTACGACTTCTACAAGACTGACTGGAAATATTTAAACGATGCTTCTACTCGTGGAGGTGTTGCTGATGCTGGAATCGAAGGAGTATTAGTACCTGCTGGAACTTCTACAGTTTACGATCAAATACTAGGAACTAACATCAGAAGACCTTTCTTACACGTAAGATATAGAGCTTCTCAAGCTGATGATAGAAGAATGAAAAACTGGATCACTGGATCTGTAGGTGGCGCTGCTACTTCTGATTTAGATGCGATGGAGGTTCACTTCTTATCTGAAAGATGTTTAGTAACTCAAGCGGCTAACAACTTTGTGTTATTCACAGATTAGTACCGATTAAATTAATGTAGTAGTTACCCTTGTTGAACTGACAGGGGTAATTATTACTCTTATTAAAAATTTTATTATATTATATTATGGCAGCAAATGCAAAAAAGCCTACAGCTAAAAAGCCTGTAGCAAATAAAGAAATAGTACAAGAGCAAGAAGTAATGACTGCTCCAAAAAAACAAGAACCAGCAAAACCAAGTTGGGAAATAAAAGATAGAATGTATATAGTTATAGGTCAAGCGCCTTTAACTCTTACGATTTCATCAAAACATACATCAAGACACCCTTTGTTATATTTTGATAAAGAAAAAGGTATTCAAAGAGAGATTAGGTATGCAACCAATCAAAACTCTCCCTTTATAGATGAACAAAACGGTCAAGCAACGTTAGGGCATATAATGTTTAAAGACGGCGTTTTATATGTTAAAAAGGAACAACAAAACTTACAAAAATTACTATCTTTATATCATCCATTATTAGGTAATAAATACTACGAGCATAATCCAGTAGCTATAGCCGAAGATGAATTAGAAGATTTAGAAGTTCAAATAGATGCAATGATGGCTGCAAGAACTATGGATGTTGATGATGCTGAAGCAATACTTCGTGTTGAGTTAGGGTCTAAAGTTTCAACCATGACAACTAAAGAACTAAAGAGAGATCTATTATTGTTTGCTAAAAGACAACCAGATTTGTTTATGGAATTAGCAAATGATGATAATGTACAATTAAGAAACATAGCTATAAAAGCTTCTGAAATGGGTATCATTAAATTGTCACAAGATCAAAGAACATTTACTTGGGGATCAAACGGTAGAAAATTAATGACTGTACCTTTTGATGAAAATCCTTACTCTGCAATGGCAGCTTACTTTAAAACCGATGAAGGTGTAGAAGTTTATAGGTCAGTAGAGAAAAATTTAGAATAACATGTAATATTAATATTAGCTGGTCACTTAACGTGGCTGGCTGGTATTATAATAAAAAAATAAATAATGGCTATAAATGTAGATTTAGTTTATAAAACTGTCTTATTAATACTTAACCAACAGCAAAGAGGTTATATAACTCCAGACGAGTTTAATAAAGTAGGTAATCAAGTTCAGCAAGGTATATTTGAAAAATATATGAGCGACCTGAATCAACAGTTACGTATACCGGAGAATGACAACGAGTATGCTAACAGAGTTAAAAACCTAGAAGAAAAACTAGATATATTTAAAACAATAGCCACACCTACATTTTCAACAGATCACTTCACAACTGCTTCATTGCCAAACTTTTACAGGCTAGGTACTGTAATTTATAACGATACTATTGAAGCTCAAATGGTGGAAAGAAACGAATGGTACAAAATAAAAAAAGCGCCATTACTTTCACCAACTAAAAAACAACCTGTATTTTTATACGAAGACACTAAAATAAGTGTATATCCAACAAGTATAACATCTGATATTCAAGTGTCTTACTTGAAACAACCTGCAATGATAAATTGGGGATATTCAGTTGGTAGCTTAGGGCAATATATCTATGACGCTAGTTCTTCAGTAAACTTTGAACTACATCCATCTGAGCAAGTTGATGTTGTTACAGGTATATTATTATACTCAGGTGTTATAATACAAGATCCTACTATAATACAAGTAGCAGCTCAAAAAATACAACAAGAAGACATAAACGAAAAATCTTAATAATACATGGGCTTAATTACAGAAAATAATCAGCAATATTACGCAGGTGTACAAAAGTTCTTATCTGCAGCTGGTGCCGGGCAAGCCTTCACAACTACATTTGATACTGAACTAGTATTTGGTAGTTATGATCCTCTTCAGCAAAACTACGCTTTAAATAATTTTAAGTTATACACCGCAAATGCCGGTGTTTTAACATATGCAGAATACACTTCAGCTTATACTGTTTCAGGTAATACAATAACATTTACAGGTAATTTAGCAGCTAACACAAGTGTTGTTGTTCAATTAAAAACATTAAGTGGTGGTGAATATGGAAATAGAGATGCTTATGGTAATACTGTTGAAGAAAATTACGGTAGTTACAGTTACATATCTTTGGAAGATATAATAAATAACTTTCAAATAGCTTATGTTGGAACAGGTAAATTAATACCTAGTTGTAAAAGAACTGATATAATATTTCACGCTAAACGTGGAATGCAGGAATTTAGCTATGATACATTAAAAAGTATTAAGTCACAAGAATTAAATATACCCCCTGAATTGAGTGTTGTTATACCACAAGATTATGTAAACTACACAAAGGTATCTTGGATAGATCAGTTAGGTGTTAAAAGACCTATATATCCTGCAAACAATTTAACTACAAACCCATTTGAAAACCCTGTACAAGACTCTAAAGGTGTTCCAACACAAGATAACTTTGGCAACAACGTTGAGGGAACATCGATAACAGAAGAAAGATGGCGAACAGCAGACGATACTTTAATAAATCAAGATAATGTAGAAGATTTATATAACGAAGGATATGATAATTGGGGTTGGGATGAACAGCTTTTAGGTCAAAACTACGGATTAGATCCTCAGTATGCTCAAGTAAACGGATGGTTTACTATAAACCATAGAGAAGGTAAGATGTCTTTCTCCAGTAATTTAGCCGGTGCACTTATAGTTTTAGAGTATATATCTGATGGATTAGCTTACGATATGGACACTCAAGTTCCTAAGTTAGCAGAAGAGGCTCTATATGCTCATATAAGCCACGCTATCGTAGCTTCTAGAATAAACCAACCTGAATATATAGTTAGAAGATTAAAGCAAGAGAGAAGCGCTAAATTAAGAAACGCTAAGTTAAGATTATCAAACATAAAACTTGATGAAATAGTTCAAGTTATGAGAGGTAAATCTAAATGGATAAAACACTAGAATTAAATGGCTGAAATTAAAAATACATTTCTTAAAGGCAAGATGAATCAAGATCTTGATCCTCGTATAATACCTAACGGTGAATATAGAGAGGCTAGAAACTTATCGATAAGTAGATCAGAAAGTTCTACTGTAGGTGAGTTTGAAAATGTACTAGGTAATACAGCTATATCTACTATAAACGCTTCAGTTAACACAGAAATTATAGGCTATCTTGTAGACAACAATTCTAACACAGCTTATTTATTTGCTACAGATTGGGATGCTGTTGACGGAACTATAGCTCCTAGTAGTGCTGAATGTTATATAGTTAGCATTGACTTAAGCGCTGTTAATGCACCTACAGTACTTGTTGAAGGTTATTTTCTTAACTTTAACAAATCTTTTCCATTTTCTGGAATAAATCTAGTAGAAAACTTATTGTTTTTTACAGATAACTTAAATCAACCTAGAAAAATAAATGTAATAAACGCATTAACACCTGGTTATTACACAAACGAAGATCAAATATCTGTAGCTAAGTTTGCGCCTTGGGAACCTATACTAGTTATGGATAGAGTAACTACTACTATAACAGGTGCTAGTAGTGGATCAAGTGTGATTACACCAGCTAGCATCACAGGAATAAAGGTTGGCGATATTGTAACAGATAACAATAAAATAGATGCTCAAAATATAAGTGATCTTGTAGTTGTTATAGGTATAACTGCAACTTCTACATTACTACTATCTTCAAGTGTTACAATACCAGATGGTACTTCTATAGACTTTAGTAGGCCTACTATGACAAACGCTAAAGACATTAATATGTCTAACAAATCCAGTGGGAGTATTCAAACTATAACCGGAACAGGTACTGATAGATTATATACCATACCTTTTACTAGTGGAGGCATTAGTGGTGATCAATTTTTATATGACGGAGAAAATGGTATACCTCGACTAGGTGATTTAGTTACTGGTACAGGTGTTCCAGCTAATACAACGGTTGTTGAAGTCGAAGTTATTGACTCTACGGCAGTAGGCCCTCCTGTTTCAATAACCCAAGAAACAATAGTAAAATTAAGTAAAGAAACTACTTTATCCACAGGTGACGCTATATTGATAAGTGCAAACCCTGATTATGATTCTTCCTGGAGAGGTGATGAAAAATTCTTAGAAGATAAATTTATAAGATTTAGTTATAGATTTAAGTTTGAAGATAACGAATACTCTTTAATGGCTCCGTGGAGTCAAATAATGTTCATACCTAAGCAGTATAGTCAATTTGGAGGAGGTTTAATATCTCCAGACGAAGATATGAATGATACCTACAAGTCAACAATAGTTTCTTGGTTTGAAAACAATATAAATAACATATTGTTAAAAATACCAATGGAAAAAGATAGTGGATCAAACATGTTTAGTTTAATGAAGATAACTGACGTAGATATTCTTTATAAAGAGTCAGATGCATTAGCTGTTAAAGTTTTAGAAACTATACCTATATCTAATAAAACTTTTACTAACATTTCATTTAATGATCCAGTACATGGTA
>Ga0208643_1001588_pt1 | contig 12202 bp, 14 predicted proteins | sample VirMetDEL_Nov_12_FD_184516 | JGI IMG/M metagenome (GOLD analysis project Ga0208643, IMG submission 184516) | Aqueous microbial communities from the Delaware River and Bay under freshwater to marine salinity gradient to study organic matter... | ecosystem: Environmental > Aquatic > Marine >... | reverse complement strand
AGTTAGGTGGTATGGCTGCTTACTACGGCCCAGAGCGTAGTCGTGCGTTACAGCAGTCTGCGACAGGCTTGCTTGGTATTCAACAGCCTACGTCAGCAGCTGATCAAGTTAAAGCACAGCTTGCAGCGGCGTCTTCTCAGAAACAAACACCTGACAGCCTTATTAGGTTGGCTAAACTTGTTGAAAACACTGATCCGCAGAAAGCAGCTCAGTTTCGTCAAGCGGCAGCGCAGATGCAAGCAGGTGAAGCAGCTCTTATTGGCTCACGCGCAGAAGACAGAGCAATAATGACACAGGCTCAACAGCGTATAATAGACGCTGCTAAAGATGGTACTCCCGAAGCACAAGCAGTAGCAAGAGAACAAGCTGCTCGTCTTCCTGCTTTGTTTGCTAACGACCCTAAAGCAGCTCGTGAGTATGTTTTAAAACTAGAAGAAGAACGTAGAAAAGCTGCTGATGATATAAATAAGGCAGGCGCGGCTACTACTAGACAGCGAGATGATGAGATAGCTTCTAGAACAGTTGAACTACAAAGGTTGGGCTTGGAAGGCCCTGAGCTAGAAGACACAGCTGCTAAGTTAGTAGACGGTAGCTTAAGAATAGAACTACAAGAGGACGGCAGTCTCTTCCAAATTGACGATGTATTGGCCGCTAGTCCTGACCCTGCAATACGCGCAACAGCCGTTAAACGAATAAGACCTGACGATCCGCTAGCCACTGTAGAAGACTTAAATCCTTATGATCTTCCTGAAGGTATGAGTTTGGCAGAGGCTGCTACAAAAGGAACAGGCATTGTCAATATGTTTAAAGAAGGTATTGCAAGGTGGACAAGTAACTTTGTGCCTTCTGCCTTAGATGATGACAGAACTAAGGCGAAAAACGTACTGAACGGAGCTGATAATTTATTGATACGTGCCTTCTCTTTAAATCCGCGCTACCCAGTAGCAGAGCAAGAAAGAATCAGAGAAACTTACGGGATTAATCCTAAACTAGGAGAGTCTCCTAAGTCAATGGCATCAAAAATAGAAAACTTAGACAGCTTTACAGAGAGAGAGTTAGCAAAACTAGTAAAGAGCGTTAATGACCCTACAACAGACCCTATAAAGCGGTTGGCTGACAAAGCGACAATATCTGAGTTAAAGTCGTTTAGAGGTATTATGTTTCCTGTTGAAAAGCAAGCCCCTGTTGTAAGAAACATAGATGATGTAACTGTCATGACAGTAGATGACGTTAATAGATACATAGACAACACTAGCGAAGAAGACTTTGCGAAGCTACCTAAAGCGACGCAACAAGCTATCCTAGCTAAGATGGGAGGACAATAGTAATGGAAGATGACCTCTTAGACACACCAGAACTGAATCAATTTAGAAATCTAAGAAACGCTAGAGCATTAACGCAAGAGGAGGCGTTAGCGCAGAGTAGTGCTGAGAAGGGTGGGCTGATTGACGACATCGGCAGAAGCATGATGGCGTTGCCTGCTACGTTATTCTCTGGTGATGTAGAGCTTAGAAGGCAGGCTATACAAAACAACCCTGAGTTATCTAACTACCAAAAAGCTAAACAGTTACGCGACCTGCCACCAGAAAAAGAAGCACCAGACACTGTTGGAACAGCAATGGGAACAGGGGCTACTGAGTCAGGCGTAGCTAACATAGCGATAGGTTTGCTTGCAAAACGAGTCCCTGCAATAAACGGTGCGGGTAGGGTGCGTTCAGCGTTACAGAACACTATTAACCAGTATGGTGATCTGTTCCGTAGAAACCCTGTAGGAACAACGCTGAGCGAAACCCTCATAGGCGGTGTAGCAGGAGGAGGTGGCTTCACACTTAAAGACGCCTATCCTGACTTACCTGCTGCACAGTTTATTGGTGAAATGACTACTGGACTTGGTGTAGGCTTGGGTCTTCCGTATATAGCTAAGAACTTAACACCGACAGGCATCATTGTTAGTAAAGGGAGGGATTGGTTTAGTCTTGAAGGCGCTACCTCAAGAGCAGCGACTAGGATGCAAGGACTTGCAGACCCTGAGGTTGTTTTAGCTCGGTTAAGAAGCGGGGAAGAGTTAAGCCCTAACGCTGCGTTGACTACTGCACAGCGTACAGGACAGTCTAAACTAATAGCCTTAGAAAATACTATTGTTGACGCAGCTAATGATGGCACGTTATCGCAGCAGTATGCTGACGCTCTACAGCAGACAAACCAAGCAATTAAAGACGATCTTGATTTCGGTGGTACGTTCCCAGAAGATACGCAGCAGTTCTTTGCTCATCAGGTAGCCCACTATAGTGCTTTGTTAGACGCACGTATGGCTGTTGCTGCTGAAAGAGCAAACCAAGCTGCTTTAAAAGTATCTCCAAGCCAAACTAAAGAAGCATTAGAAACAGCTGTTAGAGAGGAAGTTGAGGCTGCATACAGAGAAGCGCGTGGTCTAGAAAACAGCCTGTTTGAGGCAGTCGATCCTGAACTACCTGTAGATGTTGGCGTCTCTAAATCAGCTAGAAACAACTGGGCAGGTAAGTTGCCACAAGCTCAGAAAAAAAATATGCCTTCAGCTGCGCGTTTTCTAGACCCAAAATCTAAAAAGTATATTGGCCGTGTAAAAAAGAATAAGAAGGGTGAGGCACTAAACACACTAGGACAGACAACAGTGTTTGAACTACGTGGTGTACAGAGTGCATTACGCGCAGAGGCTAGAGCGGCTAGGTCTGGTGACGTACCTAACAGGCAAAAAGCAATGATAGCCGATGAGTTGGCTGACTCAATAACAGAAGACATCTCTCGTATCTATATGGATACAGAGGGTGACAATCCTGTTGCGATGGCTGTTGCTTACTCACGAGAACTTAATCAGCGTTTTTCTCAAGGCACAGTAGGTAAGATATTAGGTAAGTCAGGAACAGGGGCAGCACGTTTAGACCCCTCTGTTACTTTATCTAGGACTTTAGGAATTAGCAGCGCTTCAAACAAAGTTGCTTATGACCAGATACTAACAGCAGTTGAGGGGAACCCTGCGGTACAGGCTTCTATGGAAGACTTTTTAAAGCATAACTTTTTTAGAGGATCGGAGTTCGATGCTGCCGCAGCTAACCGTTTCTTAAACTCTAACGAAGACTTAATGGCGAGGATGCCTGTTCTCCGTGATGAAGTAAATGAAGCTATCAGGACAGGTGATGCCACTAGACTAAAACGTCCTCGCGGTTTTGCAGACCCTAAAGTAAATAAAGCTATAATATTTACTGGCAAAGGCCCTGACGAGGCTTTTAACAGTATTGTAAACAGCATGACAACTGGTAGGGAGATGCAGCAACTTGTAAGAATGGCTGCTAGAGATGTAACAGGAGAAGCTACAGCAGGTTTGCGAACTTCGTTTACTCAATGGGTTTTAAAGAATGCTTCTGATAACGCAGGAAATGTAAACGGAGCTAGTTTAGCCGCTATCTTTGATGACAGAAAAACAAAGATCATGATAAATCAGTTGTTTGATAAAAGCCATAAAGCTAGGTTTGAGCGCGTAGTCAGGACAGCTAAACTGTTAGACACAGCAAGGACAGCAGGGACGCTGACTGATATAGGTACTGATAAACTAGATATGTTTAGCAGCCTCGTTGCTAGGGTTACTGGCGCTAAGGTGGGTAGACAAGTCAGCAACACTATACAAGGCCCTGCTATCTTTGCTCAGAAGTTCCAAGAGTTAATGCAGGCAGGTATTGCAAACCCCGCAGAAAAGCTACTAATAGACGCTATAGACAACGAAGAGTTGTTTAAGTCATTAATGGCAGTAAAGCTAGGTGGTAAGAACAGTAATAGGGTTTTAGTAAGGGCTGACAGAGCTATTAATGCTTGGATGGGTGTTACTTTAAAGAATCTCGCTACAGAGGAAGAAGAGCAGCAACAACCTGCACCGACTAACTAGGTACTTCACAGGCGCGGCAGACATCAAAAGAATATCATGGATTTCCCGCCTCGTCAATAACAAACGGAGCATTAAACTAAATGTTTATAGAAGAACCGTACACTGTAGCCAAGAACTTGACAGCAGGAGTGTCTAACACACTCTTCACTGTCCCTACTGGCTACGAAGCTAGAGTAGGCATGGTGTTTATAACCAACAATGGTGGCAACACAAAATCAATTAGTGCTGCATGGCATAACAACGGAAATACTATTCAGTTCGCAGCGGCTAAGAACCTTACAAGCAAAGAGGCTTTAAAGTTTGGCGGCGGTTATAGCGATTTTATGTTAATGGAAGAGGGTGATTACATGACAATGACTCCTGAAGCCGACTCTACATTTACAGCTATTGTTTCTTTCATGTTAGTAAAAAGCGACGGCACTAAGTTTGATTTAACTATATAGAAGAGGTTATTATGAATAGACCATTACCACAGAAAGGCGCAAGAATGACTACGAATAAAAAGACTAGGAAGAAGAAGCCTAAGAAGAAGTAAACTAATCCTTTGTGCTACCTTAGGATCGTGCGTTTGTTATAGGCACAAAAAAGCCCTATAGAGATTGGGATGCTCTATAGGGCTTTTTCTTACTTAGTTATATACCACAGACACCAGAAGCACACACAGCTTCACTGTTCTCTTCAAACACTACACCCTTGTGCTTCATAGCCTCTTTGTAGCTGCACATTGTTAACGGCTGACCACCTCTAGCACCGTCAGGATAGCAAGTAAAGCCGCGTAGTCGTGGAGCATACTTAGCCAGTATTGTGGCAAACTCCATCACACGGTCTTCGTTGTTACCTTCACTACCCCACGGCGGTAGGTTAATAGTAGATGAGATAGACATATCAACATAGTCCTGTACGTCAGCTTGGAACTTCAGCCTACGCTCAAAGTCATTAACCATAGACGATGACGTATCAATCTTATCAGGGTCTAGTCCGTGTGTCTTGATCAGGTCTTCTGCTGTAGCGTCTACAACGTACTCGTACTTCCACTTGTCACCACCAACTAAGTAGCGACGCTTGTAGGCTACAGCGTACAGTGGCTCAATACCTGTTGTCGTACCCGCTAGGATGCCTATAGTGCCTGTAGGAGCGATTGCGCGGTATGCCACAGGATGGTTAATACCACGAGCGTCACAGAGGGCGTTAGCAGCCTTCTCAGACTCATCACGATAGACCTCTAGCCACCTGTGCAGCTCTTCTGTAACCTCGTATGAACTCCCACGCTTCAGTAGGAACTCGTGCATACCCATCAAGCCCAAGCCAAGGCGTCTGTTCTTCTGTCTAACAGCGTACACTTTCTTGGTTGGTAGGTCGGCTGTAAGTGTGCCTGCGACAAGGAACATTGAGGCAACTCGAACGATTGAGCGGAACTCCTCGATAGTGTCAATAGCACCAATATTGATACTGCCGAGATTGCACACATCACTATCATCTTCACTGGTAACTTCTGTACAGGCGTTCCTGAGTGTCTCATTTTCTTTGTCTCCAAAGTTAAAGCTAAATCCGGGCTCTCCTGTCATTAATGCTTGGCGACAATTCTGTACAAAGGTCTCAGGTAAGAAACCATTGTTAACAGCATCTAAGAACTTGTCATCGTAGTTGAGACTAATGTTGGTCATGTCTAGCGGTGCAGGAAAGTTGAAGTTGTTCTGCTTAGCATCAAACACTGTAACGCCTTCAGCGATGGGTAGGGAGTGCCAATCCTTTGCTGCTAAGAAGGCTTTAGCGTCACCATGCTGCCAGTTTAGTGAGGCGTAGATAGCGCTACGTCTACTGCCGCCTTGCATTACGTTTCTGCCTATCTCGTTTATAGAGTTCATTAGTGGTAGTGGCCCTGACGCTACACCGCCTGTCCTGCCCAGTGGTGACCCGCTTGGACGAAAGACGCTGTAGTCGATGCCAATGCCGCCGCCGCTCATCAGACAGTCGCTTGCTCGTTGTGTCAGCTTTCCCCATTCTTCTCTAGTGTCCTCTTCACCTTTCAACAGATAGCAGTTGTTGTAGAAACTAGCCTGCCTGCCTGCGTAGTAAATGTAACGCCCACCTGCCATGAATTTAAACTGCTTCATAGCGTTGCCCAGATACTCCGAGTCTTCAGGGGTCAGTATGCCTGTGCAGACATCGTGCATGAGGTCATCAACCTTCTCTGCCCAAGTCTGTGTTGGCGTTAGTGCGTACTTGTGTCGGAATATTGACTCACCAAAACTGTTTCTAAAATCGCTCATGCTGCTTTTTCCTGTGTTGTTAGGCTTTTAAAGTCTTTTGTGTCTATGTAACAAACAGGCTCTTTGTCCTGCCAATCTCTCATTTGGTTTCTTCCACCAAAGCCAAGAGTAAACGCAACATTAGCTAAGTCAACAAAGGCTACGCAGTCTGTCCACTCAACAACAAGTAAAACAGGCAGCCCTGTATCTTGTGCTAAGCTCTTAGCCCCCTGTACTTTTGCTAAGGAAATCATTAGTGTTGGGTATTTGTCTTTGGTGTTTTCTCTACAACGCAGCTCAATCCAAGAAACTGGAGTTTTGTCACGCATAGCAAGACAATCCACACGGTACTTTATTGACACTTTATAGAGTTCACAATTCCAATTGCTTTCTACAATCTCAGCTAACGAACGCTCTCTAGCCTTGGTTGCCTCATTTTCGTACATTTGCCTACTCATGCTGCTTGACCTCTATCTGAATCTTTAATAAACACACCTGCACCGTTTAAGTAGCCTGTACGGTCTTTAATGTCTAGGTAGGCAACTTCTAAACACTCTTCCAATGTTAGCTCGTTCATCATGGCTAGGTTGTTCAAGACAACAAGACAGTCGCCTATATCGTCTGCAATGTCCCTGTGCTTTGCTACATTATCAGCAAGCTCGCCCACTTCACTAACTAACTTTAAAGCCTGTGTAGGCACTGTGCCGTTGACGAAGATGCCTCGTTCGCTGCTCCACTTAGTACACAGCTGTATTAACTCATCCATTCTAGACATTGCACTGCTCCTCTATAAGTCTGTCTAAGTACCAACGTGCTTTGCGTAGGTCTTCTATGCCGTTCTTGTCTTGCCAACGGTGTGTATACTTAATGACGTTACCGTTTAGGTAGCCTAGAAAGGCGTCCCTGTTGAGTCGTTCTTTCATGTACTCAATACACTCAATACCATTCCCCCTGTAGTGACTAGGGTTGATAGCGTCTTTATCATTCTGTGAGGCTTTCTTTTCGGCGTTTAGTTCTTCGTTAACGCGTCTAGCCTGCGCTCTACGTCTCTTGTTTACAGCGTCCCACTCTTCAGCAGGTGATTTGTCAAGGAAGCTCATCGTATTCTCCTAAATCTTCCAATATCTGATCTAATTTATCTTCTACTCTGTCTTCAAAACGATCTACTAACTCTGTGGAGTTTATCTCTAACGTCTCCAACACTGTTATCTCGTCTAGTAGATAAAGCTGTTCTTTAATCTCTGTGAATGTCTTACTCATTCTGTAGACTCTCCAAACTTCTTACGTAGGTATGACATACTAATTGGGAGTTCATCAAAGCTGCCGTTATCAACCTCGTTAAACACCCAGATACCACGCCATGACAGGTTTGTCTGTGGTGACAGGTAAGACTGATCCTCTTGGTAGAAGATGCCTGCAAACAACCCCGTCACTGACAGACCGTCGGCTCTACGAGCGTAGGCAATGTCTCTGTCCTGTACGTGTCCCATAACACAACTTACCATCTTCTTAGTCAGCAGCATTCTAGCAGACGCTACAGGGCGTCCCATGACACCGCTAGTGAAGTAGTGGCTGTAGGCAATACCGTTAATCATCTTAACTTCTAAGAACGGTACAACTTCCCAACCCATCTTCTCTAGACCAAGGTCATCAAATGACATCAAACCTTCAAGTTCAGGACTGTCTTCTACTGCTCTAGTAATCCTGTTCTCATGGTTGCCCAGTAGGAACACTAGCTTAGGCTTCCACAGCTTGTGCTTGTTAGTGCGTAGCCTTGCCTGCTCTTCCTTTATAGGCGCTAGGAAAGCCTCCATAGCCTGCTTACCAGACGCAACATCAGCTTGATAACGTCTGCCTTCAAAGGACTTCTTACCTTTGTCGTAGCTAGACAGGCTTGGAAAGTCCCAATGGTCGCCTAAGTGAATGATAACGTCAGGCTTCATCGCTACAGCGTACTTCCCTGCCCACGTTAGATGCTCTGTGTTAGAGTCAGGTTTGACTTGCGTGTCAGGTATGACAAAGTGTCTCATGTCTTTTTCCTCGCTGCACGTTCTTCGTTAGTTTTAGATTGGTGACAGGTTAGACACAGACACTGCATACCGTCTGCTTCACAGAACAACCTCTCTGAGAACCCTGCAATGTCTTTGTAGCTGCTTAACTTACCTGCCGGAACAATATGGTCTACTTGTATTTCTTTGTTGGTAAACCACTCAGAACACTCAGCACACTGATACTCATACTTGTGCCTGCATCCTGTTACTGTTCTCTCTGCATCCTTCTTAACTTGAAACTTCACAGGGTAGCGACTGTAAGCCTGTCTTAATGCTGACCGTATAAACTGCCAGTAACGAGCCTCAGTCCATGTCTTCCCTGCCCTAGTGCGTGGCACTCGTGGCTTCACCATAGAAACGCTCCCCTGCTGTACGCTCTCGTGGAGGCATCCACATCTGACCCTCTGTACGTCTTAGCCACAACAGCCTAGCGTTCTCTAACGCCCTGTCATAGCCTAGTTGGTCTTCGCAGATGTCCCACATATCAGTCTCTTTACGACACCCGCCAATGAGGTCTTGTGCTGCTCCTGCGCCTATACCGTCAACGCCAATGATATTATCAATGGTGTCACCTGTCAGTATTTGCTTATAGAAGTTTTTCAAGCCTGTCTCGGAAGTGATGAAGTAGAGGTCGCGTTTAACGAAGTTGTAGTGCATACCTGCTATTTGGTCGAAGTCTTTGTCAATGCTAACCATTATTGGGTCATGGTTGAGGTAGTGCGTAGACGCTGCGATAGCAATAGCATCATCAGCTTCTTCACCCTCCACCAGTACAGCTCCCCAATACTCTATAGCGTGTTGACGAACGTCAGGCAAGAACTCAGGCTTGGGTGTGTCTTTCCTGTTCCCTTTGTAAGGGGCAGTAGTGGCTACATCGTGTCTGAAGTTGTTGCCGCCTGTTATGTATAGAACGTAGTCGTGGTCTGGGAAGCCTAATAACACATCAGATATTAGACCGTTAAAACCTCTAATGGCTTGTGCGCTAGTCTCACACACACAAGCCACCCGATAGCAAAATATATCGCCATCAATTAGAAGCATTAGAGGGCAGCTTCCAGATTAATATCAATATCAGCACCTTCAGCTGTGTACTCATTCAAATCTGTAATGACTAGCTTCAGGCAGGTTGGAGAACGACCCTTCTTACCTTGGAAGTCCCAATCATACGAACCCAGTACAGCCTTAGCCTTGGACTCGTTACCGACAAGGCAGCTAATCTCGTCACCGTGCGTGTTGTAAGCTCGCATTGGGTTTGTAGACTTAACTGTAATGAAGTTACCTCGTGCATCGTCTTTGTTCTTCACAGCAAAGCCTTGCTCTTCTAAGGCTTCTACAGCGGCGTCAGAGAGACGAGACATATCTACCTGATACTTACCAGACATTTGGTTAGTAGTTGATAGGTTTGCCCAGTATAGTTCTGTGTTGATCGTTAATGGCTTGCTCATAATTTATATCCTCAAGTTGGAAGTTAAATGCTAACACTAATTGTGTGTTAAGTCAATGAGTTTGCGACCAATTGTCGCCTATTTGATACTCGCCGTCCATAGGACAACGTAGCTCCATTTCTACACCTGCCTGCTGCATAGCCTTCTTAAATGCTATGCCAACTGCCTTGGCGTAAGCCTCCGGTGTCTCCACCTGAAACTCGTCATGTACGTTAGCCACAATCTTGAAGGGTATCTGTAACTCCCTCAAACGACTAACCCCAATTAGCAAAGCCTTCTTCATGAAGACAGCACCGCCGCCTTGCAGTAGATAGTTCAATGCTGTGTGTTCCTTACTGACCCTAATGCGTCTACCATCAAGGCTAGGAATAGTGCCACCCTTAGCTGACACTTTGATAATCAGTTCTTTCAGCGTCTTCAATGCAGGTGTGTTGTCTAGGAAGTTCTGCTTCAGCTCTTTGCCGTGTGCAGCTCCCTTGCCTGCAATGCTGCCTATCTTCTCATCACCTGCACCGTACAGGAATGCGTAGATGAATGTCTTAGCCTGAGAACGTGTCTCTAGACCCGCTGCCTGTTGATTAGCAGTATGTATGTCACCTTCTAGTATTGTCAAGGTGTAGTCTTCGTCTTGCATATAGTGGGCTAGCATACGCAGCTCCAAACCTGACGCATCAACACCGACTAGCTTGTTTCCTTCGTCCACTGTCCAACACTCTCGACACTCACCACCTAACCTAGCCTTTAAAGCCTGCACAGTAGACATACCCTCTGTGACAGTCTGTGTAGCGGGTATCTGAGCCATGTTAGGGGCAATGTGAGACATCCTGCCTGTAACAGCGCCGCTGCTCACGACCCTGCCTCTAACCCTGCCATCGTCCTGCACAGCCTCAAGCCAAGAACTAACCTGCGCTGCTCGTTTCTGTACCAACAGATACTCACCAACAAGCTGTGCTAGCGGGTGTTCTATGTCTTCTAGTATGGTCTCGTCTACTTTAAAGCCGCCGCCGTCAGTCTTCTTAGTAAACTTAACACCAACAGACTGTAGACGCTTTACGATCTGTGGCCTGCTACCTACGTTAAACACCTCAACCTTGTCTTTAAGCTGCTTTCCTGTCTTCTCAGACCAACGCTCAGACACTATTGGAGGGAATACTGCCTGCAACTCCTGCTCAATCTCACGCATACGGAACGTCAACGAACTGTACAGCGTGTTAGCCTTGCCTAAGTCTAGCTTAAAGCCGTTCTGTCGCTGCAACACCAACTCCTTAGTCACAGCGTGTTCTAAGTCTCTACTCTCTTGGCTGAATCCGTCCTTGGTCAGTAGCTTGTCTAGCCGCTGATACGTCTTAGTAGTGACGCGAACGTCCTGCCTACAGTAAGTAATCATTTCGTCACACAAGCCACCATCGAAGTCTGTAAAGTCTCCTTTAGGAAACCCTAACCTACCACCCCAAGCCGACAGCGAGTGTCCTCCTTGCATAGCAGGACTGTACAGGCAGGAAAGCACGTAGGTGTCTAACTGCTCCTTACCTGTAAAGTCCAATCCCCACACACGCTCAAGCACTGGTATGTCAAACCCGATGCCGTTGTGTGTCACTATTTGTGAATGCTCATTAACCAACGCCTGTAACGTATCGGGTGAGGTGTGGTCGGTCAGCTCGCCAGTGTCAACATCCTCGGCACAGGCAAGCCAGATAGTGTCGTGCTTCAGGTTAGTCTCGATATCTACAGTTAACAAACTAGTCCTCTCCTATTGTAAGACAATTAAGGGATATCAACTTCTAGGTCAATATCGTTAACAGTTTTGAGGTCTAGTCGTTCTGTCAGGTCAAAGACTCCGTTAGAGCTACGAATACATTCTAAGCACTCACTAACGTACTCGAAGGTGTTAACGTCCCTCAGTGTAGCCTCATAGTCTGTCAGTGTTGCATCACAAGCTAAGCATTTCATTAGTCAAACTCCTTATCAGTTATGCGCCATAGGCTATTAAGTTTGTTGTGTAACGTAGCTAACTCATCTTCCGCTTGTGGAGTGTTTTTGTGTATTTCTTCCTTGATGAGGTTAGTTATTTTGACAGCAGAGCTAGCCAACGTGTAGATGTCTCCTGCGTTATTTGACTGTAAAAGCGCCTGTGCAATCATGAATACTTGGTGTTCATACTCTTTTGATGGTGTCATTTTCTTTGCTCCTTAAGTTAGATGCGCCTTATATGACGCTTTGTACATTATATGACACATAAAACACTTCAATGCGCCATATATGTTTCATTTCTACACTATAGTGCGCGTTCGTCAAATACTGTCTCAGTCATTCTGCCAGTGTCCTTGTCATAGTACAGCTCAGCACACCTGCCTGTTTCACCACTAAACCGATTCTTCAATACACGCACAGTCGTAGTGTTTCTAGTCATGTGGTCTTCAGCCTGTCCGTCACGCTCCAAACCTAACACTATATCGCTAAGCTGTGCTATTGATGCACTACCGCGCAGCTGTGACAGGGACGTTGCAGCGCCTTCCTCGTGGCCTTTATTCTCAGGTCGCT
>Ga0208643_1001584_pt1 | contig 12221 bp, 15 predicted proteins | sample VirMetDEL_Nov_12_FD_184516 | JGI IMG/M metagenome (GOLD analysis project Ga0208643, IMG submission 184516) | Aqueous microbial communities from the Delaware River and Bay under freshwater to marine salinity gradient to study organic matter... | ecosystem: Environmental > Aquatic > Marine >... | reverse complement strand
GGTTACAAATTGCTCAGGAAGGTTTTCAATTAAAGGGTTTGCACGACCATAATAAATATCGCCCATTAAGTTGTAAAACTCATCCTGTGTGCTACTGTCAAGCCGAGTAGACATTGCCCACTTTTTGCCATACGTCATTTGAGCGTATTCAATCAACAATGGGTCAAAGTTTAAACTAAAAGCGTTGTCTAGCGACATTTTTACGTTGTCACGAATCTCAATAGCTTTTACTTGTTGTTCAGACCCTTGCAACACATCATTAAACAAGCGACCGCCAATGTCTCGCATTGTTTGTGAAGGTGAGTCGTTAAAATAAGAAGTAATATTAAACTGTTTGTTTTTAATTGCTTGGATTATTTTGCTATCAGCCGCTAAAGGAACTCCTTGCCCAACAGAATCAATAGTTTCCTGTGTCATCTCCTTCATCATGTTGACTGTTTCAACATCAAACTGACGAGGGTTGTAAATACCGCCAAGAAGACCGCCACCAGCCACTGCCAACAGCATATCCATTTCGCTACGGTCTCTTGCGGAGGTTAATTGCTTAATCCCCTCAAAAGAACCCTCGATTGTGCCTGAGAACAACACACGGCCTGCATAAGACTTGTTTAAATTGTCTAAAAAGGTTGTTGCTTTGCCTATGCCCCGTACTTTTTGAACAGCAGAGATAAATGGAACGTCTGCAATAACAGAAGCTACCCGATACAACTGACCCTCAACGCCTAGCTCGTCAAGGTACTGAGCAGTCTTTGACATTTGACCATATTTTAATGCAAGTGCTTGAGCGTGTTCGTCGCTTTTAGCCGTCCGCATTTCGTCCCAATAAGCTGAGTCAAGATTAGCAAATAAATCTTCCCGTTTGCTAATATCAAAGTCAGGGTCGCTGTTGTACGACATAGCCGTGTGAAGATCACTGCCAAAGTTAATCATTGTTCCTAACAAGTTATCCTCAGTCAACGCCAGCGCAGCGGCATCAATACGATTAGGGGTAAACCCTTCAACCGTAGAGAGATCGCGCACTGGAGCTGCTGTGGAACTTGATAGGGGGTCTTCGTTTTCAATTAAACCGCCCCATCCTAATTCTGCCATATTGTTTCCTTACTTGGTTTTTACTTTTGGTGTTGCCGCAAGCAATGTGCCGTTGTCCATATCAAGCTTACCATCTACTACTGTGTAATTGTAATTAGGTTTAATCTTAGAGTTTGTTGCTGATGTTGTAACCGTTTTGTCTTTATAAAGCATTTTTCCAGAATCATCATAAAACTCTATATTAAACTTATTAGCGTCTTTAGAATCTGGGATAGTTTTTATAGAAGTAGCTTTTGCCCATCCTTTTGCTTCGCTAAGTATGTTGTAAGCTTTCATATAGCGGTTAATTACCCCATTGCTGTGTTTTCCACTTGTTGTAGTTATGTTTAGTATAGCCCCTGTTGTTTTGGTTTCGTTAGCAAGATCAAAGTTTGTCGGTATTTCACCAAGATTCCACGCAACACTTGCTACAGCATTAACTATAATTTGAGGTTCTTTTTCAATACCTTTTACAGCGTTTACTTTTGGCTCAAAGTCTTGTTTATAAAAGCGAACAGCGTGGTCAATATCGCTTTCGCCCTTTTTTTTAGGAAAGCCTTTTACAACCTTACCTTGAGCATTTTTGTAATCTACTTGAATAACGCCATAACGTGTAGTATTTGCTATACCCTTTTTATTGTTATTATGTTCGTTTTCAGTTTCTTGTCCAATATGCAATACACCTTCTACATCGTCAGCTGCATTAATAACTTCTAAACTTTTAAGGTAATCTACAATAACTGGATAATTTTTAGGAGCAGTCACAGCTTTTGCAACTTTGTTTTTAAACTCTTTTTCACCAAACATAGTTAAGTAGTTAACCGACCCAATTGTAGTTTGCTCGTCTATTATACCAGTAGCAGGCAGCCCCATTGCGGTTTGCGCCTGCATTATTTTTTCTGGTGTGTCAAACGTAGTTAAAACATGAGTAGCTCTTTCAATCTGAATGTCACTGGGCTTTATTAGAGGGTTTTTGCCCATTGTTATGCTATTTAAATGTTTTAAAGTTGTTTCAGGCGTAGCAAAGTTTGGCTTAAATTGTTCTTGAGTATGGAAATTACTCATTAAATAAGTTCTGCCAAAACCATTACCACTTTCGTAGTCAAGCATTTCGTGGTCGCCTAGTTGGTTTGAAATAACTACGTTTCTAAAGTTTTCATTTACAGGCTGGTATCTAGCTTCCATTATCCTAGAAAAGTTAGCAGTTTGTCCTGTATCCAGTCCTTTATTTACGCCCATATCTTCAAAAAGACTTAATTCATTTGCTATTTCCATTATTATATCCTTTTTATTGTTGAGGGGCGCTGCTAGGGAGCTTTCCAAACTTACCCAAATACTCGATAGCAGCAAAAGGATAAATTTCAGTTTTACCTGTTTTATCATCAAGCACCATCCAATTGCCTGTTGGTTCAAAAAGATTCATGGGAAGTACGCTTCTTTCGGGAAACTGCTTTAAGATTGTTTTGTACACTGTGTCTGATGTTAATTTCCCAACAAGAGGCATTAAAACACGGTTGCTAGTACCCCAACCCATATTAATTCCAACATAGTGTGTTTCAACAGCTTTTTCAAATTGATCAACAACTGTATCTGGTTCAATACCTGCCCTCAATAAAGCTTTAATACCTGGCAACAAAGCCGCTTTAAATCTACGGTTGTTTGCATCCGTTAAATCTTTAGCAAAGACTTCATCGTTGTCTACAATGTAGTTATACTGTTTTAAAACTTCTTCGTCTGTTACTCTTTTTGGGTTAATTTTGTAGCTTTGAAAGTTTGCAACAATATCAGGAATACCAGATTTATCCCAAGATTGCAGTACTAAATAATCACCCATATTTTCTTTACGGAGGTTTGGGTTATAGTTATACTTATGCGCTTGGTTCATTGCGCCTATAAACATTTTAACGTCTTCAAGTGATTTAATACCGCCCCTAGCAGGCATTTTTAAAACATTGTCAAAAGCTTCAATTTTGTTTACAAAAATTCCTTGATCAGCAAAAGTTTGTATTTTTTGCATAATTTGACCAAAAGCTTCAACAGGGTCTAAGCCTTGTGTGTTTAATAAAGAGCCTAGTTCAACTTGCAGGTTGTCTGTAACAACTCTAGCTACTGTAGCTCCTCGACCACTTTTCATAAACTCGCCTAGCGCACTCATGTTTCCGTTTTGGTAAGCCGCTACGATTCCAGGAGTAACATTCCTCTCTACCATCTTTGTATCTTTTAAAAACAACTTTGCGTTGTAATCTTCTTGGCTTAGTACACCACGATTAAGAAGTGTTGTCCCAAGCGTTGCAACTGATTGTTTAGAAGCTCCATCATCTACAATAAGAGAATTAAGACTAGTTAAGTCTTGCCTGTTTACAGCATTAACATAAGAGTTGGCAGCGTTTAAAGTTTTTGTGTACGTGTCGCTGCCCTTAACTTTTGGAGAAATTTTAGCGTAGTCTTGTACATTTTGAAGCATTTGTTGAGCTTTTTCATAAGTAGGTTTGTTACCTATGAGTTCAATGTTTCTTGCAAGAATTGCTTGAACAGCAATTTCATCAAACTTTTTTAGTAGTTCGTTCTTTTTTTCACCACTTTTAAAGCTTGAAATATTACCAAGTTTGCTTTTAATAATTTCATCTCGCATTTCAGCATTTAAAGCACCACCGTTTTGGTTAATACTAGCAACGGCAGACCCTAGCGCTGAACTCCATTCAGTATTATCCGCTTCGAGTATGTTTTCTTTTTGCAAAGTCATTTCAAACTTGCTAAGGGCTGTCTGAGCATTTGCTCGGAGTTTCATACTAAACTTGTCATCAAACCCGTCTAAAACATCTATCTGCGTTGCTTTTAGCTCGGCAAGTATTTGTGTCTTTTCTTCGGCGGTTGCTGTTACCCATCGTGCGTCTGCGTCTAAAAACGCATTGTTCTGAGACGTTTGGTTGTCTAAGTATTCATACTCAACACCTTCAGTACGCAGGTTTTGCAGAATGCCACCTTGAAAAGCCGCTTCGTTTGCTGACAACACACGCCCAAACTTACTTTTTTCGTCGTAAAGGCTTGCATTAGCTTCGTTAAACTTGCCAATTGCTTCTTTACGCTGTGGGTAACTCATGCCCGCTATTTCGGTTTGGAAAGTTTCGTGGCGTTTTTTTTGATCAAGAGCGGCTACCTGATAGTTTTCTTCTTTAATATCGGCTCGGATTTGACCACCGAGTTGCATAGCCCCTAAGATTCCTTTTTCAAGTGCTTGGATAGCACGGGAAGCAGAGAGGTTAGGCTGAACATTGTATTGAACCGGAGCAATTTGTACACCAGCTTGTCCTGTTTCGTAAGTAATTTGTGGCATTTATTGTCCTTATGCTGTCAGGGTTTTGTAACCACTTGCCATAGATACACCTGAGCTAACTGCTCCAGCAAGAATCTCAGTACCGCTCTGGCGCTGGTTCATCATGTTGACATAGTTTTGTGAAGCGCCATACACACCTGAGTTGTACGAATAGTTAGCGTTAGCCAAGCTTGTCTGAATATCTGACATAGCCGCTTCGCCTTTTTGCACAATGCTGTCTTCTAGCATAGCGGCATCTCTGTCTACTTGAGATGATAGTTTCATAGCAGTAGCGCCGTAAATGTTACGCTCATTTGTTTTTACAATTGTCTGTGCTTTAGCTTTGCGTTGTTCAAAGCCTATTTGCGTAAGCTGTGCGCCTACTTGACGATTAAGTTCGCCACCTTGGTATAAAAGACCTGCAAAATCTACAGACCTCTTTTGATCTAAAGTTGTTAGGCTTGCGTTAAAGTTTTGAGCGGCTTGCCTTGAGATGGCAGCGTTACGCTCACTAGCAGCGAGAACACTTAAACCAGCTCCAACAATGCCTGCGCCTGCCATGGCCATTGGTATCATATTTTTCCTCTACGAATTAAATTTTTTAAAGTGGTCACAACTCAGCTTTAACTTGGATAGGGTAACAAGCAGCGTTATAAGGGTTTTCTTTGTTTGAGTTAACGTATGTAGCTTTGACAACACACTCATCTAACGTCTTTACTTCATGCTTGCCTAAGATCGTTGCTTGACCGTTAGGGGTTAATGAGAAGATTATTAGGATTATTTTTAACATTACTTACCTCTTATAAGGTTGACAAGGGTTATTACACCACCAAACATATAGCTTATACTGCCTTTGATAGCATTTATCAAGCCTCTATATATTTCCATAGGACTTGGGAGAATCCAGCCTAGGATAATAAGGAGCAGTACCCAAGGGGGTAAGCTGTTAATAGTTACATTGGCGGCGTCAATAGCAGTTTCTGCTTGCGACATTTTACCAATTGATTGAACGTCTCCCATTTTGTTTTCTTTAACATCTCCTACTTGTACGCCAGTTTGGTTGTTTTCTTTACCAATTTGGGTATTAGCCGCTACGTTTGTCCCGCCACCTGGCATTAGTGAGGACAGCATACAACCGCTTAACGTTACGGTTATGAGCGTAAACAGCAAAGTCTTACATAATTTTGCTTTGCTTTGTGTAATAAGACTAAACATTTGTAGTCTCCTTTAGAATAGGTGTCCCCTCGGTCAACAGGGACTATTTAAACCGATAAATAATTTTAAGCATTATTAAGCTTTGAGATCAATAAAAAGTACAACCATCCACCATAAAACACCTATAAGTGCTGAGATGGCTCCAATAGATAACGAGTTCCACATTAAGTCTTTTCGTCTCTTGGCTTGTTTGTAGATTGTTCTTTCACGATCTTGTTTAATTGTTCGACGCAATTGCAACATTTCCCTATAAATATCTTCGCCGTAGCGGATAGTTATAAGCTCTCGTAAATCTCTTTCCATTTGCATGATTTTCTGTTTGTGAACAACAGCTTGAAAAGCCTCTTGTTCTACAGAACCTCCGCTTAGAAGTTTACGAAAGAGAGGAGGATTTTTGGACTCTTCCTCTGCTTTGTTTACATCACTGACGCCCTGAAAGAATTTACCAAAGTATCCAGCGCAATCTTCAATTTCTCGTCCAGCCGCTACAGCTTTCTTGATCATATTGAATGCGCCAGAAGCTAGGGCAAAAGCACTTACAGGGTCTATCATGTTTTAATCCTTATTTGGGCGTATAGAACGCTTATAGCTGTGATTAGACCACCGATCCAAAGTAGCGGCTTGGCTACCTTGGCAATCCACCCTAAGACCGTGAACGCTCCGTCAACGGCTTCAAAAGCCTTGACCATAGTTCGGGTCTCAGTGTGGACATCATCGACTTTCTGCTCGACAGCTACAAGGCGGTCTAAAATTTCCTTGTGGCTGACTTCGTCCATTAGGCTGTCTCAACGGCAACCCAAGAGGCTGTCGCTTCGTCCCAAGAATATGCCAACCCGTCATCTGGATAGGCAACAGGAGCGCCCCACAAGCAAGTAGTCTCGTTAAGAGTCCAGCTGGCGTATGGCTTAGGTGGGATAAACGCATCACGGGTTAAGTCATATGTAAACCCAAGACCAGCGTAGTTCTTTCGTAGTGGAGTGCCGCCGTTAGCGTGTACGCCTCCATATGTGTTGTAACTGGTTTGTAGCCATTGTCCGGGGCTTGAGTCTACGAATGTATCAAAGAACTCAGGCTCGGCAACAATGACTTTCACCACAACACCATTATTTACTTTTGCAAAATGTGCCATGTTATTTCCTCATGTTGTAAATGTGCCGGAGCTTGTAAACGTGTGGTATGTGTAGCCACCAGCAGAAGTGACTGTACCGCCTGTACCACGCTGTGAGCCTTCATAGCGGATGATGACAATACCTGAGCCGCCTGCACCGGAAGGTCTTGTGCCCGTTGTTCCGTAGCCAGCACCACCAGTTCCGCCGCCACCACCACCTGTGTTTACAGAACCAGCAACTCCAGTTATATCAGCTGTAACAGTTCCAAATCCACCAGCGCCGCCACCGCCAGTACCACCAGGCGCTCTAGCACTTCCAGCCGATCCGCCGCCACCGCCACCAGCGTAAAAAGTTCCAAGTGATTGCCAATTTGTTCCAGCACCACCGGTTCCGCCTATGCTGTTGTTTGGAGCATTTCCACCAACAGCGCCAGAACCTCCGCCGCCGCCGCCACATGAGGCTCCATTCGGGGATGCGTTTCCTCCATTGTTCCCTTGTCCAAAAGTTCCCGCACCAAATGTTGTTCCGTTGCTCCCGTTCCAAGAAGCGCCTCCACCAGAACCCCCTGAACGAGCGTTTTGATAACCTTCTGTCCCGTTGTACCAACCGCCAGTTCCACCACCAATAGTTTCTAGATTAAATGCAGTCGTATTTGAGCCTGCATTACCTCCCCCGTCTAATGGTGATTGATATGCCGCACCACCAGCACCGATAACTATTGGAAACTCACTCCCAATCTCTATTGTGGTTGAATCTGAAAGTAAGCCTCCTGCTCCACCCCCGCCAGCAGAAGATGTATTTGGTGTGCGAGAGCCAGATGCGCCACCAGCGACAACAAGAGTTTCTATTGTGTAAGTAGGTGCATTTCTAAACGAAACCCAATCTTCACCGGGGGCGTCATACCACTCAGGCTCGCCAGTTGTAGTGTTGTACCGAGTCATACCGTTTACAGGCGAAACAGGGCGTTGGGCAGTTGTTCCCGCAGGTAGTGCTAAATACCCAGTACTTGCATTTGCTTGATCGCTAATAGCCGCAGGGGTTACCTGTACGTTATCCAAAGCGCCCAAGGGAACATCAAAGTTCCCCGTGACTATATCTGCAAGATTTCTTGCGTTACTCATGCTGGCTCCTTTATTACATTACTTTTAATTCTTTGCATTGGGTGTCCTTATTCGTACATGATGTTAACTAAGCCAGCGTCAAAAATGTCTGTGCCGTTTAAAGTGGTTAATTGGATACGGTCGAGAACACCACCAAGTGCTAACTGCCCACCACCTAAGTGTGTTTGCGTGTTCTCTCCGTTACCGCCCACCCATGTTTCAACCCATGTGTCACCAGAAATGTTATAAATAACCATAGCACCTGATATGAAGTTTGCTGCGTTATCGCTTCTGATAAAGAAACCTGATGTATTAGATTGTGTAGTAACTCCTCCACTTGTAAAATAAGTAGAAGATGATGAGTATCCCGTAGAAATAATTGATCCGTTTCCAATTCTAACTAACCAATTACTTGCCCCGTTTGTACTAACACCACTAAACAGTAAAGTAATTCGCTTTGCCCAACTAGGTATACCAGTAAAGTCAATTGCTGTTCCAGATGTAGTAGCAATTGCAGTTTCAGAAGTTAACGGATTAGGTAAACTTGCAGTAGTAACAAGCGTCCCAGCCTCATCAGGCAGTGTTAAAGTTCTATTTGTATTAGTTGCAGGAGGAACAATAGTAATTGTCCCAGTACCGCTTTGCGTCAGCATTTCTAACTGACTAACGCCAAGTGTCCCATTAGCCATTAGCTTGCTCCTTTAGGGTATGTTTCTTTTACTGCGGCAATCTGAGCCTTCCAAGCGTCAATACCTTCGTGGTAGATTAAATCTAGCTGGTCAGCAATTGATGGGTAGGCTGCAACTCGTAACTCTTGGTACGTAGGTAGCACTGGCTCTGGTAAAGCGGCAATCTCTTCCGCTGTCATGTTTACAATTGTTTGTACACCAGTCTGCACATTAACTTCAATTCTTTGCATTGGGTTTCCTTATTCGTACATGATGTTAATAGCACCAGCGTCAAAGGTATCAGTGCCGTTTATTGTGGTGAGCGTAACTCGGTTAAGAGTAGAACCAAGATCTAAATAACTTGAGCCAAAAAACCCCGCCCCACTTAAACCGTTGTTGCCTATAAAAGCCCAAACATAAAGGCCGGGACTTTGCAAAGTAATAGTACACGTCGCAGTAAAAGCTGTGCCAGCATTTATATCTTTTGTAAGAATAAAACCACCATAATATGCCGTTCCCGTACAAGAATTTGCGCCAGGGTTAACATAGTTTGCTACAGACGTATACCCAGAAGTTGCAAGAGTTGTGTCTCCTATCCTAACTATATAGTCAGATCCGCCATTGGTGCTTACAGCTTTCATTAGCAACGTAATCTTTTTAACCCAACTAGGTATACCAGTAAAGTCAATTGCTGTTCCAGACGTAGTAGCAACCTCAGTTCCTAAAGTTAAAGGATTAGGTATGCTAGGTAAAGTTGCTGTGGTGACAATAGTCCCCGACGCATCAGGCAACACCAATGTTCGGTCGGTATTGGTCGCTGGAGACTCAAGGGTAAAAACCCCTGTGCCTGTCGCAGCGCCTTTAATTGCTATATTACTCATAATGTTTCCTTTGGATATTTATCCTTTACTGCTTGAATAGCCGCCGCCATTTCAGCAGGGAATACACCAGCTTTAAATAAAGCGTCTAATTGATCTCCGATTAATGGGTAGGCTGTTGCACGTTGGTCTTTGTATTGCTCAGGGTCAACCCAAGCGTTAACAGCGTCCATGTCAATAGCGACTTGGTTACCTTGTGCGTCAAATGCTTCGTCACCACGAACTGTGACTGCTTGTGGATACAGTGCGTAAATTGCGTTATGTAGTTTCATGCTGCAATCTCCATAAGGGTTATTAAAGCCATACCGCCATTGGCGTCATAGTAAGCCGTCCCACCACCCGATCTCAAATATACCGTGTAAGTTACAGCACTTATAGTTGCTGGCGAGTCTAAAAAAGACATACTGCCGTTAGTCCACCTACCTGTACCTGAAGTTCCCGTAGAAAACAACTGAAGTTCGTTATTGCTAGGGTTGAGATTCGTGGAGTTTCTGTAAATAGTTACATACACATGGCCGTTGTCTGTACTCATATACAAAGGTGCATTAGTTATAATTAATATTTTACTTGTGGCAGATGCTGGCGTTATAGTTGCAGTGGAATTTGTAGCAACAAACGAACTAGATGTAGTACTGTTTAGAGTTGAATTTCTATGATTTACAACCTGCAACACACTACCCGCTGGCATATCCGCAGATGAGAAAGGTGCAACGCTGTCCAACGCTGGCGTTGTAATCCCTGTTGTACCGTTTAATATAATTGTCATATTTATTCCTTAAACGATGACCCAACGAGAACCCGTTGGTACAGTTACTGTTACGCCACTAGCGATAGTGACAGCCCCAAAAGTTCCAGCATTGCGTCCCGCTGTAATTGTGTAATCTGAAGTTATCGTCTGTTCGTTTTCCCAGAAGATACCGTTCTTAGCTCCTGCCTCTAAAGGCGCTCCACCAACCGTAAATGAGGTAGCGTCCATATTGCCAAGGACGTTAACTGCCGCTTGGAATGTGCCACCAGAAGCACGAGAGACTACATCGGCAACCAAGAAGTTACCAAAAGCATCAATTACCAATTCGTCACCTGTCGTAGCTCCAGCAACCAAAGTCACTGTAACGCCGTCTGTGGCTGTGTAATCGTCGCCTGGTCGTAGCCGTACACCATTAAGAGTTACGAGCAGTGAGGGGGCTGTATAGCTTAAGGTAATGCCATTAGCATCAAGACCTGTAAAAGCTGTTTGACCGCTAGTTGCAACAAACTCATAAGTAGCTAAAGTACCAACAGATGCGCTAGAGGCGGCAAGCCAACCAGTAGCCGTGTAAATCTTCATTACACCATCAGCAGTGTTAAAATACAAAGCGCCAACAATCAAAGCCTCGCCATCATTGTCGAGAGCGGGGTCGGATGCTTTAGCACCAAGGTAGCGATCATCAAAGTTGTCAAGAATCGTTGCCGCAGATGCCGCAGATTGAGCTGCCGACACTGCACTAGCTGCCGCGTCAGTGGCTTGATTAGGGGCATCGATAATAGCTGCAAGATTTGCAACGGTTGTGTTAATATTTGCTTCATTAGCAACAGCGGCATTAATGTTTGTGGCATTAGCAACGGCTGAATTAATGTTGGTAGCGTTTGCAACTGCCGCATTAATATTAGTCGCATTGGCAACAGCGGCATTGATATTAGCTGAGTTATTTGCAACAGCGGTTACGTTAGCATTGTTAGTAGCAACTGTTGTCACATTACCAGAAATACCAGCCACTGTCGTTACGTTGCCAGAGATGCCAGCAACTGTTGTAACGTTAGCGTCATTATTTGCAACTGTTGTTACTTGAGTATCAATATTTGCTACTTTAGTAACGTTAGCGTTGTTTGTTGCTACAGTATTAATATTTGTAGCATTTGCAACTACAGCGTTAATATTACCAGAGTTAGCTACGGCTGCGTTAATATTTGTTGTATTATCAGCAACCGCTGTAACGTTTGCATTGTTACCAGCTACTGTGTTAACGTTGGCAATATTAGTAGCAACAGTATTTACGTTAGCAATAGAGCCAGCCGTTGTATTAACGTTTACAATACTACCAGCAGTTGTATTGACATTGCCAATTGAACCGCCAGTTAAGTTTACGTTTGCAATACTACCAGCTACAGTATTTACAGACGCAATGTTTGTGTTTACTGTGTTGACATTTGCAATATCTGTAGCAACTGTATTAATATCCGCGATATTAGATGCTACAATATCAATGTTTGTTGTAATTGCAAGTTGACCAATGGCTTCTTCTGATTGCACAACAAGAACGTCAAGCTGACTACCATCAGGTACATCAGCTACGTTCAAGAATACAACTGAATTATTAACGATATCATACTTAGTACGATCATTAACAATTACGCCGTCAACTTCCAAGCGACAATAATTATCTCCTTTAATGGGCGAGGGAATTGGAAAAACCCGTAAGCTGCCATTAAGATCAAAGGAGTGCCGTGATGGAGTTTCCATAATATTCCTTATTTCATTTCTTTAGAGGTGGCTGAGAACAATCCTTCAATAACAATTGAAGAGATTACAAAGTCGTTTACAGTCGAATCTTTAATAGTAATATCTACCTTGCCTACTTTTGAAGAGATATGCAAATCTAAGTCTCTCATTGAATTTGTGTGTGATTTGGTAAAATTTGTTTGATAATCTTTGCGATACACATCAGCATCAAAGTTACCTTGTCCTTCAATAGTGACCTTTTTAATTAACATTTTGTTTAATGGAGTCCTAACACCACCTAATTGTGGGTAGTAATCTGGTAACAAAATACTCGATTCATACGGATAATTAATAGTATCAACCCCGTTATCTGAGGACGTGTCTACATTAT
>Ga0208643_1001579_pt1 | contig 12261 bp, 16 predicted proteins | sample VirMetDEL_Nov_12_FD_184516 | JGI IMG/M metagenome (GOLD analysis project Ga0208643, IMG submission 184516) | Aqueous microbial communities from the Delaware River and Bay under freshwater to marine salinity gradient to study organic matter... | ecosystem: Environmental > Aquatic > Marine >... | reverse complement strand
AAATAGCTCTCTCTTCTTTAGTGTTCTCTCTTCTAATCTTTTCTTTTTTCAGTAATCGCTCTCTATTATTTTCATAATAATCCTTTCTTTTTTCAGGATTATTCTTATGATACTCTTTATAATCACCACTAGTACATTTCTTACATCTACTTCTCTTACCATCCTTTCGTCTCTTATCATTACCATATTCAGATAATGATTTATCTTCCTTACATTTAGTACAAACTTTCTTTTCACACATACTCATAACTAATTAATTAATTAATAATCCCAACTATAGTTTTCAGATAACCAATCTTCGAAATGTTCTCTGTTCCATTCAGAATCTATTTTAATATGTCTATTATAAGCAGAAGGTAATAGTTGGAAGTTAGTATAATGATTTAGTTTTAAAACCTCTTCCTCTGTAGTTGCATTGCTTATAGGAACTATGTGGTCTAGGTCTAATCCTTCCTGTTCAATAGTGAAACCATATAGATTATCATTAAGATGTTTCTCTAATGTATCGAAATCACAGCCTAAAATATCTTGACTCTTAGATTCTTTAACCAAACTTTTATTATTATAGGCAGATTTTATTAAGCTTCTAACATTACAAATTATCCTATAAAGAGGTTCAGTATCTCGTCTATGTTTCTGATAAGCGGAATCACGAGCATTTAATCTATCACGATGCTTGTTCTTATATCGTTTATTACGAATATACTCATCTTCTAAATGTTTCTCTCTATATTTTTTACTACGCAATCTTTCATTCTCTATATCCTCTGCATACCTATCTCTATTACGAGCACATATTTTTTCTTTATTGGCTTTATAATGAGCATTGCTACGAGCATTTATTTTATCTATATTAGCATCTCTATGTTTTTTACAACGAATCCTTTCACAAGCTTTACAAGAACTATTCTTACCATCTTTAGCTCTCTTATCCTTACCGAACTCATCTAAAGGTTTCTCTTCTTTACACTTAGTACAAACTTTCTTCTCACACATAAAATACTATTAACTATTAATTTTTAACCAATTTTCGAAATCCTCTTTATCCCAAGGGTTAGATTTTTTAATGTCTTGGTTATATACAGACGGTAAGAGTTGAAAATTAGTATAATGATTAAGCTTAATCATTTCCTCCTCTGTTGTAGCAGTAGATAATGGAATGATATGGTCTAAGTCCAAACCTTTATCGCCAAATTTAAAATTATAAGGGTTATTGTTTAAATGTGATTCCATTACTTTAAAACTACATCCTAATATATCTTGGGTTTTAGAAGTCTTTTCCCATCCACGTTTTTGTATTCTTATTCTTATAAGGTTTCTTAAATTACCTGACAATTTAAATAAAGGGTCATTAGCTCTTTTATTTCTATCGTATGAATCTTGTTTATAACGAAATTTTTCTTTATTATTTTGATAATAAGCTTTACATTTAATAGCACTAGCTTCTTTATTATTTTTATAATGTGAACGTCTTTTCGCTTTTTCTAACTCTTTATTATTTTCATAATATTTTCTACGTCTAGCGTTTAATTTATCTCTATTTCTATCTCTATCATCTTTTAGACATTTCTTACATGTAGGGGCTTTCCCATCTTTAGATGCTTTACTATTACCATATAGTGTTAAATCCTTCTCAGCTTTACACTTAGTACAAACTTTCTTCTCACACATAATTATACATTTACATTAGGGTAAAATATATCTAACCATCCATTCTTTGTTGAAGATGAATGTGCTGACCCACATCCTTTTTGAAAATGCCACCTACATTTATATTTAGAAGCTTCTTCCTGACATCTCTCTTTTGTCCAATAACCACTTTCATTTGTTGTTCTTATAAAATGGGATAATAATTCTTTATTCCATTTATTTTTAAGACAAGCATGATAAGCTGACTCACTATTATTTCTAAACTCTTTTAATGTATTATACTTCAAAGCTTCCAATCTACAAGATTCTTTATTCCATTTTAATACTCTTAATGAATTACCACTCACCATATGAGAACATAAATCATCGAACCAATCCATAATCTTAATTTTATCATAAGCTGAAGGAGTACCTTTCTTTAAATGTGACCTACATTTATATTTAGAAGCTTCTAATCTACAAGCTTCCTTATCCCATTTTTTCCTTATTTGATTCATATGACCACATATATCATCTAACCATTTATTCTTTCTTGCTGAGTTATATGCTGAATGAGAATTGACTGAGAATACTTTTCTTTCCATATATTTTAAAGCTTCTACCTGACATTTTTCTTTAGTCCATATTAATCTACTACTACCTAAACCACCTGTAGTAGCTTTATTTAAAATATTCCAACCTTCATCTTTATATTCAGATTTATATACACCTTCCATTTTACCTGAAGTGTGCATATCATAATAACCTAATACTTTAAAATTGAAATCAGATTCAGATAGATTATTTTCTTCCATGAATTGAAATACTGATGATTCGGATTCTGTTAAATGTCTTCTATATCTAACTTTATAATCCCAAGAAAGTCCAACATAAACAGAGTTATATTCAAGAAATTCAAAAGAATAAATATACCTATCTTTAAGAGAAGCATCTGCTGTTAAATGGTCTACTAAATCATACCACTTATTATGTCTTATTCTTTGATAACAACCATAATTATTATCCCTAAACTCTTTCTTAGTTTTATATTTAGATACTATTTCTTTACATCTTTCATAAGTCCAATATCCATTAGGTTTAGGTCTAGGTAAATGAGGACATATCTCATCTAACCAACCATTTAATCTTGCTATATTATATGCGGAATAATATTTCTTATTAAACTCACCTCTTGATTTACACTTTAAAGCTATTTCTCGACATCTCTCTTTAGTCCAATATTCTTTAGGGTTAACTATGTCTATCATATGAGAACATACCTCATCTAGCCAACCATACTTACATACAATAGTATAAGCAGATGGACTACCTATTCTAAACTTACATCTAGTGTTAAATTTCTTAGCTTCTATATGACAATTTTCTAATGTCCAATATCCTTTAGGTTTATAACCTTCCATATGAGAACATACTTCATCTAACCATTTCCATTTCTTAGAAGCATTATAAGCAGAACCACTACCGTTTTGGAAATCGGATTTATTTGTATATTTCTTAGCTTCTATATGACACTTCTCTTTATTATCCCAATAACCATTTTCTTTTCTAACCTCTATCATATGAGAACATATCTCATCTAAACATCCATTTCTATATGCTTTAGTATATGCTCCTTTATAAGCTTTAGCGAACTCATTTCTAGTGTTAAAGAGAGATGCGACTTCCTGACATTTTTCCTTAGTCCAATATCCTCTAGGGTATTCACTCTTACTCTTACTCTTACTAATAGCCATAATTACTTTACTTTAAAGTTTAACATCTTATAAGCTTTCACTATTTCATTCTCAGCATCACCTGCTTCAGTAATAGGATACTCTCCAATGATTTGAATAGCATTCTTAACATCTAAAGCAGACATTCCTGTTTCAGTCATACTATTTTGTAAGTTCTTATTCCTAGCAATCTTATTAGCTAATCTAGTATAAGGGTCAATTGATACACCAATATAAACCTCTCTTGTAGAAAGAAACTCAATAGCATATACTTTACTGATATGTTTCTTAACTATCATATGAGAACAAATTTCTTCTACCCAAGCATTTTTAATAGATGCAAGATATGATGATTGGCTATTTTCTTTATAGTCTTTCTTACTCGCATACTTCAAAGCTTCTTCCTGACATCTTTCGAATGTCCAATATCCTTTAGGACGTTTAGCTACTTTCATATGTAAACATACATCATTTAACCAACCCTCTTTTCTAGCAGTTGCGTATGCTCCGATGGCATTCATTTGAAAATCTCTTTTATTAGAATACTTTAAAGCTTCTTCTCTACATATATCTTTAGTCATTTTATTATCTTTTTAATTTAAACATTTATTTTTTACGTTTGCAAAATTAGATAATTAACTTTTCATATCCAAACTTTTCTATAAAAAATATTTAAAATCGTTGTAAATAAGTATTAGGAGATGATTATGATTAACTTTTAATAATGGTATTTAAAGGTATGTTTTGGTCAGGAGTGGTATTTAAAGGTATTTGATGGTATTATATGTTCTTAAAAAAATTATCAATTTTTCTTTTCCTGACATCATTTACATTCGCTAATTCAAAATGATGTCTGAAATCTTTATATTTTTTGATACACAATATTTCTGTGCCTTTATACTTCTCGAAAATAATAATTAAATCGTATAACTCTTGTAGGTTCAGAACATTATTTAATAAAATGTTCTAAACTAGTTCAAATCCCGTTTCAGAGTTTCTTTTCAATATATTACTCATCCATTTGAGAGTTTCATCAATTCCTGCATCTTTTACAACAACATTACAATGATGGTGACCCCATCCTAAATTGTATGGTTTGTGATTAAATTCGCCTGTCTTCAATTCTTTTATATGAAAAAGATTGATTTGTGTTACTGTTAAGTCAGGGACATCACGACCATAAGCTTGTCCAAGTCTATTAAGAAAACCGTTAGCAGAAATAGGTTCAAGGCAAAAAGGGCAGATACAATTATTATCTTCATTGATTATTCTGTTTTCTATAAGAAGTTCTCTGTCAGCAAGTCCTAAATTCTCTGCTTGTAACTTAACCGAATCCTTTCTAGTGTTTATATCTTCTTCAGACATACCTTCGCTTAACATAACTTCTTTAGAATCTATACAAAGCCAAAAGTAGTATTCAAGTTGAGTTCTACATTTTTTGATAGTTTCCAAACTTGCATATTCATATATTCTTATCCCTGCACCTTTTAGACCCGAAGTGTCAAATCCTATGGTTATTTTTTCATCATTAGTAGATGTAGTAGATGGTACTCTAGCTACATATTCACCATAAAGAGGTGATGTTCTTGAATTTGGTACTGTGAATCCATGTACTTCGGGATTATGGCTATTCCATTGTTTCCTTGTTTCATAGAAGAGTAAAGCATTAATACCTAGTATAAGACCTTTATCTTGCATTTCGTCTTGAAACCCTTCAACCTCGAAATAATCATCAGGCTTTATTAGAACAATAAAACCTTTCTCGAAAGCACCGTCATTATCAGGAGCAGTACTACATATATCAAAATAGTCGTAAGGAATCAATACAGTACTGTTTCTTCCAACTCTATTTTGAAAAATAACCTTATCGTCTGCACCTCTGGTTTGTCCTGTTTTGTATATTTTCGTATCAAGTAAACTTGGTATTTTAGGTAATTTAATTTTTTTATCCATTCATCTTTTTTAAATCTTTGAAACAGTTTCCTATGTGAGGAGTTTCGTATTATATGATTTGATAAATGAATAGTTTATTTTATTTTATTTTCAAAAATAATCATTCCCATACTTGCATATATCAATACTATTCACTATCTTTATATTACGAAATCGGAGCAACCGATGGAGGGGGCGTACTCATCATAAGTGAGTGGAAGAGTAGACTCCAACCAGCTTCATATTCTATTAACCATTATGGTTAAGACGTGTCGGAGTCTACTCTTTCGACTATATTTCAAAGTCAGACCAGGTGCATTAGATATGTTTTTTTCTCTATCTCATATGTAAAGATAAGCAATTATAATTACCTGTCCTAATTTTTTAACACTTATTTTTATTTTTCTTTTATTTGTATATGTCAAAAAATTGTCGTATCTTAGTGATGGTGCTCTAGGGTGAAATATCAAAACCAAAAAGGTTTTAGTGGTAAGGTACGAATAATAATTGACAATAGCAAATAAACAGTATAGTTTATAATGATTCTAAATAAGAATAAAAGTTGCATATGTTATTTTTTCTTCGTATCTTTATATTACGAAATCAGCGAAACACCTGATGGAGGGGGCGTTCCTAAAATTTTTGGGAGGAAGAGTAGACTCCAACCAGCACTATAATGTTTAGTGAGGAAACACTCACGTAGGTTGGAGTCTACTCTTTCGATTCTATTTCAAAATCAGACCCCTTTCGAGCAGTTAACTCTTAAAATTTTTTTATCTCTTTTTTCTATGGTGACATATCTAAGTTTTTTAATGTATTATAAAGATACGATAAAATATCCTTATATACAACTCCATAACCACTTATTTTAAAATAGAACTAAATATATACTCTAAATTATTAGTTAAACAATGACACAATTAAAGGGAACGGAGGACGTAGACAGCAAATTCGATAAAGCCGAAAGGTTTTGGGAACGATTACAAAAGCTATTACTTAAAATAGTTGGTGGAGTAGTTGGTATTACATTAGCCATCTATATTGCATACGGACAATTGAAAGATAAACATGCAGAACATTTCGAGAAAGAAAAGATTGAACATGCTGAAGAATTAAAAAAGTACATAGATAAGAAAGAATCTCCTAAGAAAAAAGCTATTGCTACTGACCATTTCTCACCATATAATGATGAGAAACATAATCATAATCATACACAAAAACAGGAATATATGTTATTAAGTAGATTACAATCTGATTGTGAATACTATCTAGGTAGTGGTAATAGAAATGAAAAAGAATTATTTCATGGTAATGTTAGAGAACATATTCAGTCTATGAAAGAATTATGGATTCAATTAGAAAAGAAACCTCAATGGTTATCTATGAAAGATATTATTGATTATGAAAGAAAAATGAAAGCTGTTGTTCTTGAAACTGATTCTGAAACTGAAACTGAAACTGTAGAAGTTATTGATGATGTTATTGAAACTGTAACTGAAACTGTAACTCCAACTGTAACTCCAACTATAACTGAATCTGTAGAAGATGAAGATGAAGATGAAGATGAAGTAGAAGATGAAGTAGTTCAAACTATAAGTCAAACTATAAGTCAAACTGTAACACAAACTATAAGTCAAACTGTAGAGGTTGAAGATGAGGTTGAAGAGGAAGCTGTTGTAACTACACCTACACCTACAGCGAATTACACTATAACTAAGAAGACTTGGATTATTGACCCTGAAGGAGAAAGAAAAGGAGATACCATTTATATTGATTATTATAGTGATGGTTATATCGAGAAGTATTATACTGATGGTAAAACTTACTCTCCAAAATAATATATACAAAAAAAGAAATAAAAGTTATGTCAATTATAAAAGGATGGAAATCTTTCTTAAATGAAAATCAAATGTTAGATACTGAAATGAATTCAGATTCAGATTCTAATTCTGAAATGAATTTAGAAGAAAGTATTATTAATGAAGCGTTAAAGATTACAGAATCACAAATGGATTATCAAGGAGAAGTTATTGATAATATACCTGATGCTTTAGCTATTATCTTATCTGCTACTAGTATAGGAGAGAAGTTTGATTCAAGTGAAATATATGATTACTTCACTAACATATTAAAATAAAAAATAAAAAGATTAATTATGAAAATGAGATATTTAAAAGGATGGACTAGTTATAACGAGTCTACTGATAATGATTCTGAAGCAAATAAGTTTCAATATATGATGTTAGGAAGATTACAAACTGATTGTGATTACTTCTTAGGTAATGGTCAAAGAAGTGTTAATAACCTTTGGGGTGCAACTATCGAAGAACATATAGCTGAAATGAAAAAGATTTGGAATAGCTTAGAAGCAAAACCTGAATGGTTATCTATGGAACAAATAGAAGACTATGAGAGACAAATGACTGAATCTAATGGTTCTGAAACTGAAACTGAAACTGAAGGTGGTATAGAAACTGCTAGTGATGTTTATAATAAGTATAGTGAACAATACCCATTAGCTTCTGATTTAATAGCTTGGTTTATATTCGGTGATTCTGATACAGATTTACAAAGAGAATATAAAGACAAACATTATGATTTAAGTGAATTAGCTTTAAGCTATGAAACTAATTGGGAAGATAATATGGAAGATATAGAAAATAGTATAAACGCTATTATAGCTTAATTTCTATAAGATATAAAAAAAGGAGATACTTTAACAGTATCTCCTTTCTTGTTTAAGCCTATTTACAAGCCCGTGACGGAACGTTCTCTTATAAAAGGTCTAAGTAGTTATCTAATCATTAAAGGTACTTTCTTATTAATTAAACCACCAATATAAAGCATCTGACCTTTTGAATATCCTCTAACAAATATATCTTCCATAGTAGGAAAGTATTGTTTACATAAATTCATATTCTTAGTATCTCCTGCTTTCTCATATTCTAAGTAAGCAGAAATCATAACTAAATGTTTATCGAAATCTTTAACCTTACCGTATTGATTATAATAAATGTTCCCTATAACTACATAGGTCTTATTAGTCTTATACTTTAAAGCATTATTATAATCCCCCTTCTCATAATATAAATAACAAATGTTAGTCTTATAAGATTCCTTTTTAGAATCATTTTTAGTTAAGTCATACATCGTTAAATATAAATCTATTAATGAATCGGTATCTGTTATAATCTTTAATAACTTCTCCCCCGATACTGTATCGCCTTTACTTAGGTTTAAATATAACCATTCAGTATTCTTAGCACATCTTTTAGAATAATACTTATCAGCAGTAACCTTTCTTTTAGAATTTGTATCAGCGAAAATTATAGTATTATAAAGAGAATCATATTCCTTAATACTCATACTATCTAAATCATATAAATCTGATATAACTTTTACATAGTATAAATTATTAGCATCATCCCTATTTTCTAATGAAGAATAAAAGCTATTTAAAGAATCTAATACAATAGAATTTAAATCATCAGAATTAGCATAGTATAAATAATGCCCCTTGTTACTTAAATGCTTCTCAGTAACTCCAAAATACTTCATACGCTCATCTAAGATATAAACTAACGTATCACATAAACCTACCTTATTATCAATTGTCTTCCATAATTGCTTATATGAATTATACCCTATGATATATGGAGATTCAGATATTCCACCCTTATCCCTTATAAGCTCCATAGCGAATTGAGCACTCTCAGTATAATTCTTATTCTTATAGAAATACCTCATCGGGTCTAATCTATAATCTGTTTCCTGTGATTCTGTTTGTGAATACGATGTTAAAGATAGTAATGTAAAGAGTATTAAAAGTAATTTGTTCATAAAATTGTTTTAGTTTGTATATCTGTATGTATAATTATTAATATGCAAATATACAAACTTAATGTTATCATTACATTAACGTTTTATTACCTTTATCTTAACATTAAATTAACTTTGATATAAGACATAAAAAAAGAGATAACTTTATCAGCTATCTCTTTTTTTATTGTTTCCACGTGGAACGTTTTTAGTTTCTATAACGTCTGTTATATCTACTCTTATACGTATAGTTCAATTGAAACTTAATCACCTGCATAACCTTCTTAATAAACTTCTTGAATTTACTAACCTTCTTAATACTAGAATTAGAATTATTAGTATTAGTATCAAAAGTATCAGCAATGAATACATTATCAGATAACACTTTCTTCTTAGTGTATTTAGAATAATCAATACTAACCTTTCTCTCTAATCTTTTCTTCGCTACATTTCTTACCAATGCAGACTTCTTCTTAGCCATTACTAATCCCCGATTAGACTTTCTACTCTTTACTAATACTAATGCTGACTTCTTTACTACTTTCTTAATCATAATTTTAATTTAATCTCTATTAACATAGAGATGTGGTCTTGGGATTGAATTTGATTCTAAATCTAAATCTAAATCTCTTAATTCATTTTCCTCTTTTTTGTCTTCAACATTATCACAATATGTGAAATCAACATCAATGATAAACATATCACTAGTACTCATTACAGGAACATCAGATAAAGGAGTATCAATATCTTCTAACCATGTATGGTCAATACTGTAAATCTCAATATCATCTTTAGCGAAAATTGTTTTCCCTATAGCATTGAAATAATCATATACCTCTCCGAGTATATCAACATACTTTTCACTTGGCTCTTCGTCTGTACATTTCTTAGATTCTTGTCTAAGCTTTTCCAATAATACAATACCTGTTGTAGGAATATTAAATTCTACAAACTCATTTTCATTAAATGATAAATCCGCTTTCATAATTGTAACTGTTTAAATATTATAATACAATTACAATTATAACTAAAAAGATATTTAAAGTCAAGTAATAATTAAACTATTATTATATTATATTACCAATCACAAGTGAAAGAACCAATATTAGATTCAATTAACTCTTTAGCCAATTCTAATAAGAACGTTTTATCATCCTCATCCTTTTCAGCAATCTCTTCTTCATAATCTTCAGGATATAGAATAAAACCCATTGATTCCTCAATATCTTCACATACATCATATTCTCTATAACGGTCTAAATCTCTCTTCTTATCATACCACTCTCTTAATTTAGTTCCCCTATCAATTAACCATGTAGAATGTACTTTGTTATCTGAATCAAACCATAGACGGAATTTCTCCTCAACACTAGTAGCACTAGCCATTAACTTATTCTCTAGCTTTAATTTCTTAGCTTCTAATACTCTTATCTGTGAATCTAATACTGCAATCTCTTTATTAATATTCTCTATCTCTTCCTCTTTATTCATACTCATTATCTTATACCGATTCATCTTTATTTAAACCTAAAGATAAAACATACTTCTCGAATGTATTAAAATCTTCTTTCTTTAATATACACTCTTCTTCATTTTCAAACCCATCGTAATCCATAGAGTATTGCCAAAAACTTACATCACACTCCCCTTTTAAATTTATTACAGCTTCGACACATTCTAAAAATTCATCTTTACTAAGATTATCAAATGTGGCATGATAAGTAGTATATAATTTAGTCTGATGGTTCTTTCTTTTTTGTGGTGTTTTGGCAATATCAAAAAAAGTATTCTTTATAATTAAAATGTCACCCTTTTTGTAATCATATTGTAATACCTTATGTTGTGCTATAACTATAGTAGCACCCTGCATTGGAAAATCATCATAAGGACATAGACCCGTACCTTCTAATATATCGTGTGTATATGCAGTATCATAATTAAAATGTACCACCTCACTTTTTGGCGTATCATTATAATCTATCCCATAAATACTCTTTACTTTGTTTTTTCTTTTAATATTTTTTATTAACATATTCTTTCTTTCTTTCTTTACTTTATATTCAATTCTAAGACCTATTACAAGCCCGTGGTTACACGTTCTCTATTAAAAGGTCTATTCACCTTACTATACATAAATTCTTTCTCCTGTCTTATCATTTTGATAATAGGCTAAGAACTCATCTAAATAAAAAACTTCCTTATCTCCATTATCATAATCATCACTAACCTCTCCAATACACATATGATAACCTCCACCATTATTCTTATGGTCAGGTTGTAAGATTAATTCACTCCCACTTATAGGAGAAATAATCTTCTTCGGTAAATTCTTATATCTTGTAATCATTTATACTATTTCTTTATCTTAAACTCTTTTGTTAACCTATATGACTTCTCCCAATCATATCTTTTTATTATAGTGTAGTAATAAAAAGACCTACTCTTCTTATGATTAAATACCTTCCACCATATAGTCATGAAAAGTTGTCTGAATGGTGCATCTATACTTATCTCATTAAGTATCTCTTGCTCCTCTACTAGATTCCTATTCCTTATATTCACTTATTATAATTCTTATGTTTAATTATACCATCACTATCCAATTCAGTAAAGATTACCTCAATACCATTCTTGTCTACATGTCCTTCAGCCCCAGGCTCTCCTATCCTAATAAAGATTCTATCCTCATCGTCTTCTAATCTTACAGTAGGGAATTCAATACTCATCTCCATAAATATATCTTTAGCATCACTCATAGAATTAGCTAAAATCTTTACCTGAAAAATATCAGCACTCGCTATATAACCTATCTTATCCTTTCCCATTATCGCTGTTCTAATTCCTCGTAATAACATCTAGTAATGTTATCTAATGCTATCCACCTATCAAAGTATTCCATGCTATCAGCATCTTCCTTCATAGATTCAAAACTACCGTCACCATATCTGTCTTCAGTAAACTTCTTATAGAAATCCTTATACGCTTCTAAAATTCTGTTATACTTTTCTACATATGATTTTGCCTTATCTTCATCAAAGGTCACGAACATATTACTAGTGTAATAATCATCCCACGAACCGCCTTGTATTTTTACTATAAACATATTAATATTTCTTAAACCCATCACTTAAAGCATTAGACATAAATC
>Ga0208643_1001577_pt1 | contig 12266 bp, 10 predicted proteins | sample VirMetDEL_Nov_12_FD_184516 | JGI IMG/M metagenome (GOLD analysis project Ga0208643, IMG submission 184516) | Aqueous microbial communities from the Delaware River and Bay under freshwater to marine salinity gradient to study organic matter... | ecosystem: Environmental > Aquatic > Marine >... | reverse complement strand
AAAAAATATATATTTTAAAAAAGATTAAATTACAATTAAATTCTTAATATTTTAATATAAATTATAATATAGAGAATGGATATCAATCAGTATAACAGCTTATATGCGAACTTAGCCCAAGATACATCAAGTAGCACAGCGCCCCCCCCTGTTTTAGAGGACGATGTAGATCATATTAAAGAGTCGATAAAAGGGGGCTTTGAGATGGTCAGTGGTCAATTAACTGGCAATGCTCTTGAAAAATCTATTAAGATGTTACGCGGTAAAAAGTTAATCTCCCCTGAGGAAGAAGAGCAATTAGGGGACGGCGCTGGTGGAGCAGTTAGAGTGATTAAAAATAGGGTTGTAGGAGCTATCAAAAATGCGTTAGGGGTTGATAAAATTCCTGAAGAAGTTAAAAGTGCGGCTGTCCCTGATGAAGTAGCCCAGATGACTGGCAAATATGACACAGGGACGGGCGTTGGTCGTACTGGTGGGGGCGCTGAAGAACAACAAGATAGAGTAGACTCGGAAGGACAGGGACCGAGCCAGGAAGATAGCTTGCCCCAATTAGATACCAGTGAACCTGGAACATCAACCGCCGACGACCTTTTTAACCCACCTGAGGAAAAGGCTCCTGATGGTGATGGAGCTGGGTTAGAATCAGCTACTGAGCAGGGCGGAGAGGACCTAGATAAAGCGGCAAGTGATTTATCTAAATTAAATAAAGCCAGTAAGATAGAAAAAGACGGCGAGGAAATAGCAGGGGCTACAGATGAATTCGACCCTGTTGGGTTATTACTGACCGCTGGGCTGGGTATCGCCTCGGCAATAACAGCGGCAAAATTAAAAACACATCACACCAGGAACATCATACCAGCATACACCCCTGAAACCGTTGGCTATGGGGTTCAAATCGGCGCATAATCCCATTATTTTTATATAATAATTTTATTTTAATAATTATATAGAAATGAGTTCAAGAATTATTAAAATTGATGCGAATCAGGGATCTTTCGACACAACGGGCTCCAAATCGAACGTAGATATAGATATTCCAGGCGGCATAGGAAATATAAACCTATCAGAATCTGGCGTGCTAGTAACCGTGCGCCCTGCCTATAACATTACTAACGATATTGCTGGATCGGTTGGAAATGCTTATGTTAGTTACGCGTTACAGGATAACCAGGATTTAAGCATATACAACACGGCCGCACTTGTTAGAAATGTTAATTTTTCCAGTCAAAACAAAGGGCGTATAGAAGATATTAGACACGTTGACATTTTAAAAAATACATTATCTGTATATCAAAACGACCTCGCACAAGTCCAGGCAGGATCTAATAAATTAGCCACTTTAGAGTTTGGCGTTCAGACATCTGCACAGCAAACAATGGAGATAAGCAAAGTTAGTGATATTGTATCACGAGCCGTAGACCACGATATTTTCATACCATTAAAAAACATTTTAAATATAGGTAAAAGTGACGGATTCGACACCGCAGCCCACGCCAACTCACGTCTTCATCTTGAGTTTAACTTTGACAAATTATCCGCATCTCGTCCGTCGTCAATAGTTGCGGCAACTAAAATTCCAGGAGATAGCACAACTGTCCACTCGGGGTTTGCGAGTATTACCCTACCTGCTGGCGCTGCCACCGCCTCACAGACTGTGTTCACCTCCACTAACGCCTACAAAAACGACAGTGATAGCCCCTGGTTTGTTGGTCAGGCCGTATCCCTCTCTTCTAAAAACGACACTGCTGGGGCGGCCGTCGTCCAGAGTAAAATTGTTAAAGTTGAATTTACAGAAGCCAGGAAAGTCACATTAACCCTTAACCCTGGTAGTTCTGATTTAGTAGCAGAAAAGACTCTCTCGGAGATAACAATTGTTGAAAACCCCTTAACTGTCTCGGGCCAGTCAGTGGCCATAGGAAAGGTACAATTAGTAGCAACCCTGTCTGACGAACCAGCTCCAAAACAAATCAACTACACTACATTTATTAGCGAGGAAGACACCTATCCAGCTACAACAAATTGTAGTAGAATGTATACCGTTCCGCCAGCTTGTAAAAATGTATATATTATGTTTTTCGGTGATGCTACAAATAATAAAATGTTATCAGCTGGAGCAAATTTAGACAGCTATAGACTAACACTTGACAATAGAGATTTAACGCCACGCCCTATTAAAATGGGTGGTATGGTTCATCGTGATTTAATAGCCAGTGTGTATTCTAATAATGGTGAAGCCTTAAAAAATATTAGAGAAACCCAGATTGCTAACGAAGCCTCCTTTGACCCGGGAACTCTTAACGGATCACCTAACCGTATGATAGCCGTCCCAATTCCCTTCAAGTCTACCCAGAGTTTACTCCAGGTTGAGTTAGTGGGTTCAGGCAATTTATCGGGTCATCATATTGTTTATTATGAAGTCCAAAAACAAGTTTAAAATATACTTATAAACTAAAAAAAACATTTTATTATTATATTTTTTATATTATAATAATTATAATGTCTGTTAAATATCACGAATTAGCTCCCAGCAATAACGCATCTTCTTTTAGCCAGTTTGATTCTATAGACTTTGAACTTCAAGCCCCAGGAAGGAAACTTTTAAAAAATAGTATTATGTTTGAATATAAAATAGGACAATCGGCAACCCCAGGAACCCAAACTAACGGCGTTGTTGGTGGCGTAGCTTTAAAGACTGGTTCTTTCGCTGGTCCTGGTAATTTTGGGGGATTAGATCATAAAGTGGGATATCACGGCGTGTGTGATTCTTGGACCACCACCTCCGCAAAACTGGGTATGTTAGAAAATTTAAATTCATACGGTCGCTATGTTGCTACTATCTCTGCTGCTACATTAGACGAAGGCGATATGCTTAACGTCTTTCATCAAGCGGAAGGCAAGGCACTTACACAGGACGGAGGTTGTTATAAATTACAGCCCCTAAGGCTAAGATGTAAGGGAACAAATGCGGGTGCTTACACTGGTATTGCTAAACCACTCGAAGCCTGCTTTATGCCTAAGATATGTTTAAATAGTATGGTTGGAGATGACTATAGTTTTAACACCAATGGCTCTATTAGACTATCAACTGTTTTAAGTAGAACTAATAATTTTGTTTTTGGTAAAGGCTGTGGTGATGGCTCAAATTATAGCATACGCGACGTTAAACTTAAATTTATGACTGTAGATGATGACGGCAAGCAGGGGCCGATGATGTTAAATAGCGTGGTCAGTGTCAAATCGGCTATTAACTCGAACGCGGCCTCTTTATCGTTCCGTGTACCAGCCAAGTCGTGTAATGGTGTGGTTATGAATTTTATTCAACAGAACAGAGAAAACACTGCGGTTGATAATTCTTACGCTTTGGAAAACCTTCCAAACTTAAACAGCCTTCAGATGTTGTTTTCAAGTTCAACCAGCCAGGGTATATCATATGAAATATTAGACAAGGGCGAGATGATTAAAAATGGTGTAAAGGCATTGTCAGAATCTGGACATAGTCAGGTAAGTGCAACTAAAATAGCTGTCAATAACGGTTTGCTTATTGGACAGTCATTTGAAGATTACTTAGACTTAAGTAGCCAGCCATTCTCCGTCAACATCCAACACGATGCCCCAGACATCAGCGCGAATCCCAGACTCGTGTATATGTATTTTTTAAATTTAATAGAAGCCTAATTATTATATTAAAATAAAAATCTATGTCCTATTATATTAAAATGCAAGTAAGGTGTGAAATTTGTAATGCTTGGCTAAGTCTTTTCCAGATAAGTAAATTATGTGAAACGTGTTATCAGATAAGAACAATTGTCAAAGCATATAGCGCGGATAAAATATTAGAATCTTTACAACTAACTTTTTTAGTCGCCCCCCAAGAACCGACTCCCAAAGAACCGACCCCCAAAGAACCGACCCCCGCTAACAAGCCTGTCTTAAGATCAGCTTTAAAAACAATAGTTAAAAATTTAGATAAATAATATATCAAATAATATATGTCTATATTAAAAAGCTTATGTAAGCTGTTTAAGTGTCAGTCAAATTGTAGTTTTAATAATGAGTTGTTTGATCTTGAAATTCACGGAACAAACTTAAGCGACTTTAAACTAAAGCATAAAGACTTAGATAAAATACACAGAATCTTATCTAAGCGCGAGCGACATAGTAAAGACGGTGAAATAATTAAAACTAAACACCTATCAGAAATTTAAAGCATAGCTGTGCGAATCAATACATAATATTTTAAAATCTTTTTTTTATTTCTATATATATAAAAAATGGATTCAACAGACACAATGAAAAAACTCCAGACAGTCATAGATAATATGAACAATAAAAAAAAAAAGAAATTATCACAAGATCAAATATTTATCAAACCTAAAAATTATAAAAATATAAATTCCAGTCACACAATTAAAAAGAAGTCTACTAAATCTACAACTATGCCCAAACTATCTAATAGTTATAGTTAGAATAGATGATGATTTAAGAATAGATGATGATTTATAGCCCTTTTGAGCATATATTTATAAATATATGCTCCAACCTGTTATAAATCTTGATGTATGCTATATATAGAACCCTTATAGATTAAGAATAGTTGATGATTTACCGCCCTAGTCCTCTTTAATAAGCAAGTGGATCTCGCTTTCGCCTTCTGTCTGTATTGTTGTGAAATCCTGAGCTATAATTCTACAACGAACATTCCTTAAATTGATTGGGTATGGATTATTCATAGATAAATAGAAGAGCGTGTTTGGTTCATATTGGATCTGTCCTGATTCGTTAATATGTTTTTCAGAAATCGGTATTGGAGCCAGGATGGACTTCCGTCCCTTGGCAAGACTATGGTACGAGTTCAACTCAAAGGGCTGTAGCAATTCTATTAAATAGGTGTTTGTCCCTATGTGGTTGTCCATACTTTGCGGAGATTCTATAGCGAAAATTGCGGTTGGATCGCTGGTGTTTAATAAGTTACGAAACCCAAAATAATCTGCAAGGGAAGGCGTTACAAAATCAATGATGAACACGGTGTTAGCTGTTGTTGATGACGGTTGGGGTGTTGATAAGGCCACCGTCTCATATAACACTCCGTCAAGGGAAGGGGTCGCCGCGTCATCATAAGGGGTTAAGGTGGTTCTAAAACTCGCTACTTCAATTTGGGCAGGCGCTCCAATAATCGCGAGAACAGCCAGGTATTGGGGTCCTGCTATTGTTGACGTGCCGTAATTATGCGGAACCTTGACAGCAACTTTGTCTGGTCCGCCGTTGATCGTTTCAACATTAATACCTATCTCAACCTGTCCTTTATTGATTCTTACAAACATCACGTCATTATTGCTGAGGGTGCTTATCTCTTGTTTAGTTGGAACTAATAGAGTAGATTCTATAAAATCTGTGCCTAACCCATTTTTTACAAAATAGTTGTTGGGTGCGCCAGATAAATTATTAGGGTTAGTTCTAATACCATATACTATATCATTAACACTTAGGCTACCGTCGTCACGTCTGGCTCTACTTGTTGCGTTATTTAAAATAAAGCCCAGAACAACGCCCCCAGGAACGGCCGGCTGATTAGAATCAAAGTGGTGAATTTTACAGTCTATTAAGGCAGAGCCGTTACTTATTGTAGGTTTGCTAACAAGACAGTTTTTAAATACCACGTTATTAGCTTGAGGAATAGTGGCCCTTAATCTTTTACCTAGTCCCCCAGACTGTGTAACTTGTATAGCGTTATTTAAATTTACAAAATTAATTTGTGAATCACCTGCTGGTGTATCTGGAACATAATTTACTATTGTCCGTTTTTTAAACTCAAAAGCCACTTTATTAGTCGAGTTGGGACCGAATCTTATCTCCATACCATTCTCTTTAGCCGAATGAACTCCTAACTTCTGATTCATTTTGGTCTGTATGTCTTTAAACAAAGTTAAAAGATTATCTCTTGTATAAGTCCCCTGGTCTATTTTAATCGTGTGTTGTCCTCCATACGTAACACCATCTACAACGTTTGTAGACGCTGAGACTTGAAATGTTAATGAGTCGTTGTTTTGATCTATTGATATAATATTAAATTTTTTATTTAATGATACCGATTGGAGACAAACCTCACTATATGGTTTTATAATTATATCGTCATTGAACAGAGCGCTGAACTCACCGTTTAATTTTTCATCATCTTTAGTGGTTAGTGTTATTAATGTATTCTTCATATATTATAAAAATATAATTTATTTTTATAATTATAATTAATTTGATAATTGATAATATAATGTTAAAGCATTAATTTGACTTCCACTAAAATTGATAAACCTTACATACCTTGCCATATGCTCTATTTTAGTGTGGAATGTGTAAATACCATTTACTGGACTAACTGATTGTAATTTATATATACCTTCGTTATAAAGCGAAATCATCGTCCCAGCAGAATTAGTTAAACTATATTGAATATGTAAATCTATGTCATTCGTTGCTTTTCCAAAAATCGTCATATATCTATATCCAGCAGTATCTACAATAGCCAGGGCAGCCCCATCTGCTAAATTAGTGGCCGCGCTTAAAGTTGCGGTTACGGTTCGATTAATAATCCTTGCGTTTTGATTACCACTCATTTTATAATATACAATAATATTTTTTTTCTATAATTATAATTAATTTGATAATTGGTATGAAAGATATAAAGTAGTAATTGTAGATCCACTTGTATTAACAAACCTTACATATCTAAAAGGGTGTTCTAACACAATATCCGCCCAACTACCCCCTTCATACGCTGCGAATTCTATTAATTTACTTCTTACTTTAAACCAATTAGAGTTATTAATACTATATTGAATTTCTAATGGTAAATCTGCTGAACCTTGACTAGCGCAAATAGTCATAAAACTGTAATCATCGGTATCAATTACGCTGGATATACCATCATCAGCAAGAGAAGCATTACTATAAACGCCAGCGGTTGCTTGTCTTGGTGCGATTTCAGTTAATGTCGCTTCTAATGCTTCTAAATCCGTATGATTTGCTGAAATTAATGAATTCATTGATGCTTCTATCTCACCATTTTTAGATAAAATAGAATTTAATGAAGTTTCCATTTCTGTGTTCTTTGCTAAGATAGAATTTGCGGTGGTTTCAATTTCTGTATTCTTTGCTAAAATTCCGTCTGCTGTGGATTCAATTTCTGTATTCTTTGCTAATATAGAATTTGCGGTGGTTTCAATTTCTACCAATTTAGCGTTTGCTGTTGCTAATGGAATATCATCTGTAGCAAGGACGACTCTTTGGCAATTATCATTCTTATTTCCGCTATTAGTTTCTGAAGCAACTCCTTGAAAATAGACATCTGAACGAACACCAATAGCATTTGCTCCGTTACCATCGACCGCGCCTGCCAATGTTTCTACTGCCGTTTTAATATTATTTGTATCACTATCAATAGCAGTCAATAATGCGTTACCGTCTGTAATAAGGCCGTCAATATCTGTAATACCTGAATCAATTGAAGATAGACCTGAATTAGTAGTGCCTATAAGTCCTTCGATTCCGTCTATATGACCTATAATAACATCTTGTTTTGCGTGGGTAGCTACGGCTGAAACGTCAGTTGATCCACCACCACTTAATACATCTACCTGTAAATGACCTGCCGCATCAACTAAGACGTGAGTAGAAGATCCAGGAGTCCCTATAGTCGTTCGCCCAGTCATATCGTAGGCTCCAGCGGTAGAATTTCTACAAGTTGATATAGAAGCTCCGTTTCCTTTTGGTCCTAAAGAAGCAGGTAATTTAGCACTCATAGCAGTTAAACTGGATTCTGTAGAAGCACCTGAGGGCAACGCACTACTGGCTACATCAACATTACCAATATTTAAATCTCCTGCTTCAAATTGGACTTTTACTTTATTAGAATCAACACACGCTTGGAGGGTTTCAACCGCGTCTTCTATTTCTGATAAATGAGTGTTTAGTGTTTGAAATGGAACGTCATCAGTCGCAATGACTACTCTTTGTGTAGCACTATCTTTATTTCCACTGTTCACAGCAAGATCAGCGCCACCAATATTAGCATTAACATTTAAATAATTACCGTCAAGGGCATTATCTAATAGTTCAACTGCTGTTTTAATATCCAGTAGAGTTGCGTTTCCTGTTCCAACTGAACCATTAACAGCATTTAATATAGTATTAGTTAAACCTGTGGGAACGTCATCAGTTGCTAAACAAAATCTCTGTGTCTGAGCATCTTTGTTTCCACTATTACTTGAAACATCTGTCCCAGCAATATTCTGATTCACATTTAAATAATCCCCATCAACCGCATTATCTATTAGTTGAACTGCTTGTTTAATCAGTCCTAATTCTGCTTCCAATTCTGTATTCTTTGATAAGATTGAATTAGCAGTAGATTCTATTTCTGTATTTTTTGCTAAGATTAAGTCAGCAGTTGCTTCTATGGCAACGAGGTCGGTATGGTTCGCTGTTATAAGAGAATTTAATGATGATTCAACTTCCGTATTCTTTGCTAAGATTAAATCGGCGGTTGCTTCTATTTCGGTATTTTTTGCTAAGATTAAGTCAGCAGTTGCTTCTATGGCAACGAGGTCGGTATGGTTCGCTGTTATAAGAGAATTTAGGGAACTTTCGACTTCCGTATTCTTTGCTAAGATTAAATCGGCGGTTGCTTCTATTTCGGTATTTTTTGCTAAGATTAAGTCAGCAGTTGCTTCTATGGCAACGAGGTCGGTATGGTTCGCTGTTATAAGAGAATTTAATGAGGATTCAACTTCCGTATTCTTTGCTAAGATTAAATCTGCAGTTGCTTCTATTTCGGTATTCTTTGCCAAGATTAAGTCAGCAGTTGCTTCTATGGCAACGAGGTCGGTATGGTTCGCTGTTATAAGAGAATTTAATGAGGATTCAACTTCCGTATTCTTTGCTAAGATTAAATCAGCAGTTGCTTCTATTTCGGTATTCTTTGCTAATATTAATTCTGAGGTTGCTTCTAAGGCAATTAAATCCGAGTGGTTTGCTGTTATAAGAGAATTTAATGAGGATTCTATTTCCCCGTTTTTTGCTAATATTGAGTTGTTGGTTGTTTCTATAACTGAATCGTGAACCTGAGTTATACCTCCTGAATCTACTAAAATAGAACGCGCCTTACCTCCAGACCTGTCATAACCTAAACTGATTGTTCTTAATTGAGAACTTCCATCACCTAAATTATCTGAATTATTAACTGCACCAATACTGTTATCTAATCTGGTATCTATTGATGCTGTTGTAGCATTATTGGCTGCTTGTAAAACCTCTAGAGCGTCAACTGATACTTCTAATGTATCTACATTGACATTCATATTTTCCGTATTAGTTGCTATTTTTTCAAGGATTGTGTTTGAATCCACTAATGCGCTTGTTTGATAAACTGAGTGATTGGCGGCAACTCCTGAATGATTGTGTGATATTCGTGGCATCTTTATATTATATCAATTTAAAAAAAAAGATATAAAATAATGAAAAAAATCTATGGAGTATCTATTTCTATAAAAATAGATGATGTGTTTCCCAAGGGTCGCGCTATTTGACCATCTGGGCCCAGGATTCTTACTGAAAAAGAATCTACATAGGACTCATCATCTCTATTGTAAACGATTGGAATTGAACCCTCATCATAACTGGAGGTATAATTTCCGTCGTGGTAAAATCTGGATATTATAGCCTGTATGTTATTATTTTTATCTCCCCCAGCTCTTAAATCCTGTTGTAAAGATGGAATCCCCACCTCTAATTTAAAGTAACCGCCCTGCTTTTTAATATCAGCTACATTATTTGACGGTGAAATAGTAGATTGGGCGTTGATGCCTACCTGCTGTTGTGTGGAATTTATCACTACACCTGTTGTGCTCTGGGCGACATCAAAGCCATTAGTTATACGCTGTTTAGTGATTAAATCATCTAAGCCCATTTCATCGCTCGTGCAGTTAACCCCTGGTATAAGTTCAACGTGGTCATATTTTACAATGGCGCCTCCTGCGGTCAAGGCATTTTTCTTAACTACTTTTGATATAATATCATCACCAAATTTTAATTGTGAGTTGTCGCCGTGCCAGAAACCAGCAGGACGCAAATCAGTGAGGAAAACACCACAACATCTATCAGCATAAGCTATACCATCTGTTGAGTTTATCATTCTAATTTGAGGATCTAAATTTTTAGACTTTACTGTAGTATCATATAGATGATTGTGTATTTGTGCTAATTTCATCTTATCGTGTTCGGCATCGTATATAAGACCAAATTGTGAACTACCGAACACATAATTTACATCTACGTTCGTAGGGTTGGCGGCTGGAACTTTAGAGGTTACGAATTTAAACTGACTGTGACCTGTTTTATATGGACTAAAAAACCCACCCTTTCCGTCACCGTGTGGGGCGAAGTTGGGTTCAAATTGAATTTGTCTGGACGTTTTAAGTAGTGGATTAAATGATAATTGATATTCATTAGTTATAGTGGATGTTGGTGTGGGTTTCGTAAGTTCAATATCTCCTAATTTTAAACTAATTACTTCGGCCAGGTCCTGACATTGATAGGTAAGCGCTGGGATTTCAAAATTAATATCTTGTGTATATAAAGTATTTGTTACCGTCCCAGGATCCAACGCCTGCGTTTCTACACTCGTAATTTTTGTTATAGCGCTTAAATTTTTACCAGGTCCAGCGCTTTGTAGGGTGGTGAGTAGCGGAAAACCAGTGTTGTCCGTCTCACTTATTCCTATAAACTCAAAGTCATTAGGATGAGCGCCTATAGGAGACTGTTGTTGACATTGGAGGGGCATAGTAATATCTCCAGCAAATGTGAAGTGGATTGCGGTAGGGACAACTGCGCCGTGAGTGTAACGTGGGGGGAACCCAGTCACTCCCCCAGCGGCCGTCATTTCTTTTAATGATTCTGTATTTAATCTTAATACTCCTGCGACAGCATACTTCTTTACTGTAGCATTACCAGCATCTAACCCCAGCCCGAATACCTTAATAACTCCTGCGCTTTTGACACGGACCGCCAGTCCATAGATTCCGTTTGGGTTAGTTCCGTTATTTACTGGAAAAGCCAGGTTACAAGTGATACCATTTATCTCAAATGTGTTTTTAGTGGCGACGTCTGCCGCCTCGTTACTTTGATTTAATATAAATGGTAAACAAGAATCTCTAACACTTGTCGGTAGGGCTACGGCTGGTGCTGCGCTATCTTTAAACATAACAAAATTTTTATTACTACCGTCATCACCTCCAGCATCACCCCCAGCATCATCGCCAGAAGCTGCTTGATCTTTAATTGAGCAACCCCAGTCTAAATAATAATAACCTACACTTATTCCTAAAGTTGCGGTTTTACCTCCAGGTGTGTCAGGCGGTACGATGATTTGGCTATTATTCTGAGGAGCCACTGCGTCAATATAGGCGCTCTTCAATTTAACAACGGAATTTTTTTTTAAAACAATTGGTTCTTTTAATATTATTTTATAATCTCCTGAATCATAATTTATACTGTCCGGGCCGTTTTCATTCAATTCTATGATTGTAGTAGACATATTTAATATATTATATAAAAGTTTATTTTTTATATAAAATAATAATTTATTAGGCGTATATAATATCATAGCCACCTTTTCTAAATACGAGGCTTTTCCTAACCTCCGCGAATATGTGGACATTAACAGCGGCGTTAACGTCTGGAAAAAACGCCGCATCATTCTTAAAAAATGACCTTTCATAAGTTACGCTGAGCTGATTAACTCTCTGTTCTAAAGAAAATCCGTAGTAATCCTGCGCACCTACTTTGTCACTCTGGAAATTTGCGGAGGTTAGGGGAGGAACACCTGAATTATTAAAGGCGCCTGCTGCCGATGTCCTAATATCAACAGTTGGAATTTGGTCCCCCACGCCCGCCGCTGCGCCATATGGTGCAATGGATACATCTCCCCACGAGGACCAGAGAAGCATATTTTTGTAGCCGTCGTGGTCTATTCCATTAGCTCCTGGAAACACGTTAGTTCCGTTTAATCTAACCTGTAATTTTTCAAAGTGATAATTTCTTGACTGGTATGGACCGTATCCCATTATAGCCCCTGAGTCATATCCTAACGCTGGATTGCTAAGATGTTTCATCATTAGAACTCTACCAACAACTTTATTATCAAATCCGTTAATAACTGCTGTGGTTGGCTGTATAACTCGTGTGGCATCGTCCGCGACAGCGGCAGCGGCAGGGGC
>Ga0208643_1001572_pt1 | contig 12302 bp, 24 predicted proteins | sample VirMetDEL_Nov_12_FD_184516 | JGI IMG/M metagenome (GOLD analysis project Ga0208643, IMG submission 184516) | Aqueous microbial communities from the Delaware River and Bay under freshwater to marine salinity gradient to study organic matter... | ecosystem: Environmental > Aquatic > Marine >... | reverse complement strand
ATTAAACGTTTGTTTGCTTTTAAGATTATCTTACCCCCTCCCATTATTTTTTTCTAAAATTTTTAGTTCATTCTTTAAATGTTCAATTGCTTTACTTATACACTCATTAGGTTTGCTATGTTTTCTTGTTGCTCTGAGCAAATATGAAACAGCAACACCACAATTATAATTTAATTTATAATCTTCTATAATGTCAAAGGCTTTATATCCATATACCATTCCTTTGTAATAGTGTGGAGTATTGTCAATAGGTTTGTTCCTATCATATTCAAACCAATGTTCACTTTTTTCTTTCATAATCTTTTATTCCTTTTCTATATTCTATTCCTTCATAACTTGATTTCTTAGCATGACATTTATTACATAGGCTTTGTAAGTTGCTTTGATGTAACATTGAGCCACCTAAACTTATTTGTTTAATATGATCCACCATTTGTGCAGCTGTTGTTTCTCCTTTACGTTTACACATCTCACACAATGGATTATCTTTAATGTAAAACTTTCTTGTCATTCTCCATGCTTTAGAATGATAGAATGCTGAGTTATCATGTTGCCTTGTATGCTTAGGCATTGTTTTAATCCAGCTTCTTTTTTTTGCTTTAGGTAACGTTGGCATAATATTTAGCTTCTTTAATTATATCTTGATTCTCTTTTATTTTCTTTCCAAGTATCTTAAAAAACAATTCCATTTCGTCTTTGTATTCATCATTGCTTATTACATATCCTAATGTTGAAAGCATATATATTGTCTTTATATATTCTTGTTCATCTTCCCACTCATATTCTTTACTTATTTCTTTTAAAATATTTATTGTTTGCTCTAAACATTCCATTGCACAATAAGTTATCTCATAATCTTTAGACATTTAGTTCTGTTATTATATAATAATATTCTTGATCAACTTCTTTAATATATGCTAAGTTACTAAAATAATCTAAAAGTTTATGCCTATCTTTTGCTGACTCCCATAATGTATGGCAACCAGTTCTTTCACCTATTGATAAACAATGCAATGTTATGTTCCTTCTATCAGTTACTAAATCACCTCTTCTTGACCTTGGTATTATGTGAGAAAAACTAAGAGGCACAGCGTTGCCATGTTGACCGCAGCCAGAACAAGTATTGCGTTCTAATAATATCTCATGATATATTTTATTTAATTGCCTTTTTATTTTATCTTGTTTTTTACTCACTTTAAATATTTATCTATTTCTTCTTTACATTCACTAAATCCTTTACATATTACAGCCTTATAGCCTCTTTCATTTAACGCTTTAATCCATTCCTTTTGTGATTTAGTAGCTCTACCAGTTTCAGTTTTAATCTCAATAAATAAGCCATGATAATTGTGATTAGGCTCTGTTATTTGTAAATCTGGAAATCCAGCCCAATAACCAGTTTTCTTTGCTTTTCTAGCTTGACTAATAGATGTTCTTATTCCACCTAAACTTGCACAAAACCTAGCCTTTGGATATTGCATCCTTATATAATTAACAACATGAGTTTGCAAATCAGTTTCATTCATATTAACCTAAGTTGTGATTGATGTTCTTTAATTCGTTTTATTGCAGCTTCATAATATTCTTTGTCAAGTTCACAAGCAGTTAAATCAAATCCTAAATTGTGACATGCAATAGCTATTGAGCCACTTCCAAGATGTGTATCAAGTATTTTATCACCTTCTTTTGCGTAGTTCATAAGTAACCATTCATAAAGTTTTACTGGTTTTTGTGTTGGATGAATTTTGCCACCTTCTGACTTCCTATCTGACATTGTTTTATGAATAGAATATCTAAATACTTTTGCTGGTTTTTTACAATTAGTCCATGCATATTCAGCACTTGCAAAATTATCAACTGTTTGTTTTTTATCCCATATTAAAAAATACTCACTTTCTGGTAAAGTAAAATTATTAGCTCCCCAAATAATTTGATTTTTAGACACTCTAAATAATTCTTTAAAATATTCTGGAGATGGTTTTGTATCCCATTCGTTTATTTTAGCACTTTTACACAATCTATTGCTTAATTCAACCCTATTACTGAATCTTGCAATTCCATAAGGAGGGTCAACAATAGCAAGGTCAAAATGATTGTCTTCATATCTTGACATCAGCTCCATATTATCTTCATTTGTTATATTAATCATAAGTGGGCAATGTTAAATCTAAAGTTGTTGAACTCCAATAACTAATGTTATTCATTAAATCATTAAACTCTTTTTTTGTTAGTGTTGATGTACCTTTTAAATATACTTCTGTAAAGCCCTCCTCATTTTGTCTTTCCCTACGCAAAAACTTATAAGATATAAGCTCCTTTGTTTCCTCTTTAGTGTAACCAGTTTCTTTGCTAATAATATCAACCCATTTCCAAAACAAACTATTTTGATCTTTAGTTCTATTATTATTCCTTTCAACTATTTTTATTACAACATCTTTGCCTTCATATTGTTGTAACTGGTCATTGAACAGCTGTTTATTATTCAATGTCAATTTCCCCTTTTTTACTGTTCCAAAGTGTTTCATGTGTTGCTATTGTTATTGCTCCAATTAATAATATAATCATTAATGGGCTTATTAATATTGATATTAGTATTTTAAGTATTGTTTTCATTATCCTAATCTTATTACTACAAGTTTTTTGCAGTTTCTTTCATATAGCTCTTTATGCTGTTCGGTAAGCTCAGTATGCCAAATATCTTTAATCTCTACACCAGTTTTATTCCACCATTCTCTTATCTGTTTCTTTGTGCCTATTAAACGAATATCTCTGCCAACTCTTTCAAAGTCAGCAACATAACCTCCATTTCTACCTTTGTCATAACTCCAAACGCTTGTAGGCAATAATGAAGGCTTTAGCCACCAATCCTCAGCTATTAAAATGTCATCTTGATCACTCATTTTCTTCTATTTCAGTTAGTTCACCATTATCTATGTTAATGCTCACTTTTCCATATTTATCTTCTAAATTCTTTTGCAGTTCATCAAAAAGTTTTTCAACCTCATTAACTTCATGCAATATTTTATGCTTTTGATTTTCAAGCCTACCAAGTTCAATGTGTACTTGATTAAGTTTGCTTACATTTTCTTGTAAAGATTTTAATTCATCTTCAGTTAATTTTTTTTCCATTTTTTTATTATTTATTAGTTATTAAATTTTTAATTGCATTGTCCACACCAGCAATACCAGTATGAATTTCTTTTCTATAATCCAGACGTTTATCTTTTTGGTGGTCTGCAACACCTTCATTGTTCCAAATTATGCTACGCCATAATTTAAGCCATTTATAATAAGTTTTTGCATTTATGCTAAAATCTTCAGTATTTCTTACTCCATTCCAAAACGCTTGTTTTACATCAAGCCACAATAAAGTTGGAAATGATTTCTTTAAATCATGTGCTAAACTCTGAGCCATTAAAACTTTTGTTTTTGCATCTATGTTATGTTGCCCAAGATCAAGGTAAGTTTTTGATAATAATTCAACACACATTTTTGTTAATTCAGATTCACTAATTTTTTTTATCATTTTCTTGTATTTGTTTTAATATTTGCATTGCCTCATTATGAGATTGTAAATGCTTATCTACTTTGCTAATTCCAACGCTGTTTAAAGCCCATTTAGATTCGTTTTTAGCCCATGTTTTAAGCCTTCTTGATGTTGACCATGTTTTCATTGTATCTTTTTTTAAAACACCTTTTTTTGTTGGCTCGGACCAATATTCAAAAAAATCAGTAAGCATTTCTTTTGAGTAATTATCAAAAGCCATAACCTCATTAAAAAATTGATTTTTACTGTTATCTTTATTAAATTGATTATTTATTATATTATTACTTACTTGTGGTGAGTTATCGGTTAACCGATTATCGGTTTGCGGATTTATGGTTTTCGGAGCTTCAAAAACTGTGTATTTAAAACCCATGTAATATCCTTTTGCATTTTTTTGTTGTTCTCTCTCAACATAACCATGTTTGATTAATTCGTTAATTGTGCTTTTTATAGATGCTTTGCCTTCTTTTAGTATAACCTCTAATCCAGCAACTGTTAAATCCCAATGATCACTTAAACTCAACAGCATAGCTAATAATCCTTTTGCTTTTAAAGATAACCTTCTATCCTTAAAAATACGATTGCAAATTGTTGTGTAATCTTTGCTTTTTATTACTCTAACTATGTCCATTTAGTAAGTTTTTTAATATTGCTTCCATTACATTTACTGTTATTGAATTTCCACATTGTTTATATCTTTGAGTATCACTTACACCCTCTGTGTGATTATCTGGAAAACCTTGCAATCTCTCACATTCTATTGGAGTTAATCTTCTTATTTTATTTTGTTTAATTAATGTTCCAGATGCACTTAATGATTCATTTATTGACATAGAAGAATTTAAACAAGGTATTATGTTATTTTTTCTTATTCTTAGTCCTTCATCATATCTATAATCTGCAACCCATTCAATAGCTTGCATATTACCAGTATCTAAACAATATGATGTTCCATCTGATTTGCTTAAATGACCTGTACCACCTTTTTTTGGATTACCACTTCTTGGATATAGTGAATGAGTTTTTATATATTGTTGATTTGGAAATATAGAAGCTTTTTTATTTGATTTATTATTATGTATTTTTATTTTATCTAAAGCTTTATCACTTAAATAATATTTATCATCTATTTTTATAATTTGATCATTAGATGTTGTTATAGTATTTGATACATTATCTTTTCTTAGCTCTAATTGCTCTTTTCTTTTAAAACCTAATTCTTTATAATTTCTTGGATAAGGCTGATATAAACCAGATTTTGCATAATTTGGATTATCTTGTAAAATATCTTTTAATTTTAAATTTAAAAGCATTTCTTTTGGAAATCTAAAATTATTATCAGCATCATCTCTTATTCCTACAATAAATATTCTTTCTCTATTTTGAGGAATACCATAATCTTTTGTGTTTAATACTTTATAATGTATATGATAACCTAAATTATCAAAAGGCATTAAAGTCATTTGTGTGTTTACAGTTAATGCTAAACAATCTATAATAGTTTGAAATGTTTTTCCAGAATCATGTGATATTAAGCCTTTAACATTTTCAGCTATAAAATATCTTGGTTTGTGTTCTTTTAAATATCTTAATGCATCATAAAATAATGTGCCTCTTGTATCTTCAAAACCACCTCTTTTCCCAGCCATAGAAAATGCTTGGCAAGGAAATCCAAAAACTAAAAGATCAACATAAGATAAATCTTTCATGTTTAAAGTTGTTATATCTTCATACATTTTTTTGCAATCAAAGTTTTTTAAATATGTTTGTCTTGCATATTTATCAATATCACAAGCAAATTCAATATCATGTTTTATTCCAAGATTTAACAATGCTTGTTCTGGACTACCTATTCCACTAAAAAATGTTCCAACTTTCATCCCCAAATAATTTGTTGTTGTTTATATAATTTAGGAACATTATATTCATATTTAGCAATTGTTGTTGTATTGCCAAACCTATTTTCTTTTTTTATTAAGTTAGTTCTGATGTTATAACCTTCATTTTTTAATCTAAAAATAATATCTGATAGCCTAGTTGCTCCATACTCTTTTATTGCCTCCCAGCTTGTTATTTTACCATAAGTTTTTAAATGCCACATAATAGCCTCTCTTTGAGTTTTGACTTGATTTTTAGTTATGTCAATTTTTTTCATTAGTAATATTATTAAGTTCTTTTAAAAGTTTTTTAATTTCCATTCTCTTTTCATAAAAACCCCCTCCATAAACATTAAATCTTTTCATTTCTATCATAAATTTATCAAATTCTTTTTTTAAATCTTCATATTGATCTTTTTCAAATTTGAATTTATTCACATGATGAATGCTAGATGCATGATTTATGTCTTTAATGTATTTTTTCATGCCAGTATGTTTAATTTCCATATATTCATATAAATAATATAAAAACATTCTTTTAGCTTTTATTGTTGATGAATATCTATTGTTATTAGATGTAACAAATTTTTGATTAGCATTGTATATTTCACAACTAATTTTCAAAGCATGAGTTATTATTTTATCTCTTGTATTCATTAGGGCTGATGTTTTATTTCGTCCTCAGAATAAGTATTTGTAAAGCCAATTGTTTGAACAATGCATCTTGCTTTTGCTCTTTTTTCAGCTATTTCAACTTTAAAATGTTGAATGCAATTTTTATCAGTTGCACTTCCAAAAGTTTCAATTTGCTTTAGCCACTCATTATCTTCATTCTGTAAATAACTTGTAGCTTTTATAACTACATTATCTTTTTCACATTTAATGACATCAAATTCAATTTTTATATTAGTATCAAATTGAATGCGTTCAATTCCACTTCTTGTTATAATTACAAATCCTCTGCGGTCTTGATATATATCTTCTTTTGTTAGATTGTAATCTTTATAGATTTTTGCTAGTTCTTTTTTTGTCATAATTTATCCATTATTGCTCCTAACATTAGTAAGCCAACTGATCCTATTGCAACTGTAATAAATGCAATAACATTTCCTAATATTTCTTGAGCTGTTAATTTATCTTTTACAGTATAATTTAATATGTCTTGTTTTTTAAAGAATCTATCTAATTCAACTGTATTTAATAAATACTCTTTGTTGTTTTGTTTATGTTTTACAATATGTTGTTTCATAATTAAGAATGTTTAATTGCTAACATTATTGGATTCCAATGCCCAGTCCACCCTACACCTAAACCAGATTTAATAAAAAACTTATTTTTTCTACCTATATTGCATTTTCTAGTAAATGCCCAATCTTCAAAAAACCCCCCATTTTTTCTATCATCTACAAAAGGATTTTTAGTCCCTATTCTTGCAACATCTTTAGTAGGTATTACATTAATACATTCAACTTCAAGCTGTGTTTTAGTTTTTCTAACAACTTTTCCTACTCTTGCCCAGCCACTTGCTGCTTGAGATTTTATTAGTACCTCATTGCCAATTTCTAAGTTATTTGCGTTAAATCTATTAGTAAAATCTTTACCAGATTCTAATATTTTTATAGTTTTCATTTTTGTTTTTTTAATTAATATTTGTTTGATGCTGTAAAAGTAATTAATTTTTTAACATAAAAGCGTAAAAATGTAAAAAACTTTACATTTATTTTAATTTACTAGGTATATATAAATAAAAAAAAGCCCCTAAAAAAGAGGCTTCTTCCAACAAGATATTCTAAAAAACAATATTTTAACTTAAAAAAACAGCCAAATATAAAAAAATTATATTACAATTTTAAAAATTGTTTGTTTTTTATGTGTTTTATCTAGGCTTTTAGCATTATAAGCTGACAGTTCTTTATTTATTGCATACCCTTTAAAACCTTTTGTGTGCTGTAAATCAATCCTTATATCATGTCTTTCCTTATCTTTCATAATATATATATTCTGAGCCGCCCTTGAGCTTAATAATAAAGCATTTTCACTATAACTATTAGCTCCTACAAGTGAACTTGATCTTGCAAACATATCAGTTATTTTTGTCTCATGCAAATGCCCACACATCATAAAATCAAGTATTATGCCATTTCTAGCATATTTACTAATTAGTTTTGCAACCTTATCATTGTTCATGTTACCGAGTTGATGTCCATGAATTAAAAGGCAATTATGCCCATTAATCTCAACAACAAGTTCTAAACCTCCAGATGTAATAAAATTAATATCTGGCAACAACATTCTAAGTATTTCAAAGATGGTAAAATCATAATTATCAGTTGCAACCATATCAACCCAGCCTAATTCATAAGCTCTTGATTCATTTCCAGAAACACAACCAACACTAACATTAGCAATGCTGTTTAAATCTAAAATAAAATGCTTTAATAAGTGAACGCCTAAAAAAGTAGCCTTTGCTCTATTAGTTGAAAGCGACAGCTTTTCATCTAAGCGTCGGTCAGAATTAAGCAAGTCCCCAGTCACAGCGACAAATATCTCACTAACATTGTAAAAAGTAGCATATTCTTTTATATGATATGCAAACTTTTGCAACCTCTTAGAAGCTACCTCAAAATCATATTTATTATGTTTTAACGAAACAAGCTCATTGAAATGGGTATCGGCTATTTGACAAATGATTGCTTGTTTGCCTTTAGATTCATGCTGTTTTATTGTTGTTTTAAGGCTCTCTGTTTTAAGAATATCAATTAAAGCCTTATTGTATTCAACTAAAGCATTTTCAAGCCTTACATGTTCTCTAAATGATTTGTTTTTTATTCTGTTTAAGTCAGCTTGTTTTTGGCTTCTTTTAGCCAGTTTGAGATTTTCTTCTATAACTTCTTTGTCAGCTATCTCATATTGTATTATGTCCTTTATTCTGTGCCTTAAACTGTGTTTTTTTACATCTAAATGATATTTGTCTATAAGATGTTGTGCAATGCCTTGATAACCATTTCCATCCCAAAAATGTTTAATTATTTCATCTTTATAAATTAAATATTTAGATTCCATTTAATATGTCCAAATTACACCTTGAGTTTTTTCTTCGTCTAAATCTACATGAATAAAGTTATGCCCTATTCCAAACCTACTAAAACCAGCATTCATTAAAGCCGCTAATATTACAGCTCTTTCCCTACTATTTTTCACTAAAATATCAGCCGCTAATCCTTTAATATGTGAGCTTGTTGGTTTACTTACTGGGTGATTTTCGCATCTATAACCGCTTGTTATGATAAAAGGAATATCTGAGCCATCTTCGTCTTTTGAATAAGCTCTTGCAGCATCTAATACTTTAACAAATGTTCTATCTATTTTGTTTTTACCGCAACAATTACAAACAAATTCTCTTAGCTTAAAGTATTTCATATAACATATAAATTTTGCAACCCCTTACTTCTTTATAAAATACTCTTTTATATTGAGTTGTTTTTTCCTCTTTTTTATACTTAGGATTTGTGCTATTCAGTTTCCTCTTTTTTGCCATTTTGTTTATATTTTCCCATTACACCATTATGCTTTCTTTGATTGCCATACTTTTTAGTTCTTTTATCTATCTTGTTTGGATATTCATATTTTTTTTTTAAACTTCTAGCAACATTGCCAAACTGCATTATTAGTGTATTTTTTTCGTCTGGATTATATAGTTTATTTTTTTCCATTATTTATTTTTTCAAATGATCTACCTCCAAAATATGCAGTATATATAACAATTAACAATGTTTGATAAACTGGAATAAACTCCTCTTGTATTTGAAATTGACCAATATTTCCGCTAAATATAGAAATAATTACAAACATAAAAGTTAGAAATGCTAAAGCTAATGGTCTTATATTTTTAGTCAATAAGCCACCATTGTTATCACTTAACCAACGACTTGTTACTTCTTTTTGCATTGACTTTTCATAATCAAGCAAAACTTCTTTTAGCTTTCTTTTAGCCTCTAGCTTTTCTTCTTTTGTTGTTGTTAAATTATCAACTACACCACCAACCTCTTTTACTAATTCACCAGAATTAAATAGTTTACTAAAAAAACTCATATTATTTCTTAAATGCCCAATAGTATAACTTGTAAAAAGAAATACTAATTGCTAAAATTAACGAAATAAAAGTTAATATTTCATTGCACTCTGTTAAACTAATTCCTATTGCTGTTCCATTTGCAGCCAAAATTTCCATTGTATCTTTCACTTCGCTTTTCATGATATCCATGGCAAAGGCAAAGTTTCCTCAACTGGATTCTTTTGCAGTTCAATATTTGCAGCTAATTGAGCATCCATTTCAGCTGGAGTTGGCTCAGTCATTTCATTTAACCAAACCTCAACATCAGCTTCAGTTAAATTTTCATAAAGTACAAAATCATTAGGGTCTGGTGATGTCAAAGGCATAGCCCCATATACATCAGCATAGTAATAATTTTCTTCACCTTCAGTACCTTCTGAAGCTGAACGCCTCCAGTGAATTTGATTCACCACATTTTTAAGCTCTATTCCTTCAACAGTTTCTTGTATTACACAATCCATTGAAGATATTATCCATTTATATGTTATCATTTTTTTTATTTATTTATTTATTCAAAAGAGGCAATAGTTCTTGTTACTACTGTTCCCCCCACATTTATTTTTACTTTTATAGACCCATCAGCTGAATCCATATATATTGATGATTTATTATTTGCTGGATCACTTGGAGTAGATATTGCATTTAATGTTAGCACATCTTCCAACTCTAATACACTTTGAACTCTTTGTTTACCAGCAACATCTATTTTATATAATCCAGTATTTGTTGTTGTTCCTATTAATAAGGTTTTATATACATTAACAGTTGTTTGGCTACCATCTAATCTAATATAATCTGTAACACCACCAGACCCATCATCACATTTGAATATGATATCATGGTCAGCTTCATTAACAGTTATAGTTAAATCACCATTATCAGCCGCTATATGATTATTATTTCCATCATGATACATAACCATGTCGTTACCATAACCAAATTTAAGTGAGGTATTATCTGCAAATCTTAAAGAATTTGCACTATAATCCCAATTCATATACTTTCCAGATGTTACTCCGAAAAACATAGCATCACCATTCACTTGCAGTTTACTAGAGCCATCGTCAGTTGTTGTTCCAATAAGTAGATTTCCAGAAGATGTTAATCTCATTCTTTCAGATTGTGTAGTAATTCCACTATTTGAACTTCTAAAAATTATGCCATCATATCCACCTAAAATTAAATTTGCTCCTTCACCTCTATACAATCCAACATTTCCATTAGTAAATTCTAATCTATTTCCAGTTGTTCCTAAAACTACATGACCAGACAATTTACTGTTTCCACTAACTTGCAGTTTACTAGAGCCATCATCAGTTGTAGTTCCAATGAGTAAATTTCCAGTAGCTGTTTTAAGTTGCATTTTTGTTGTACCATCTTGATGTCTAAAATCAATATTTGTACCACTTCTTGTGCTTATATAATCAATATATAAAACACCAGAAATATTAGTATTCCCAGCAACTGTTAATTTAGATCCGCTATCAGTCGTTGTTCCTAAAAGTAGGTTTCCATTAGCTAATAACGACATTTTTGTGCTGTTATTTGTATCAAATAACATTGGACCATTTTCACGATTTATCAAATTAACTTGAGTTGCTCCCATAGCAATTTGAAAACCATCATTACTTGTTGTTCCAGTAGACCCTTGAGTCATTTGTAAATAAACACTTCCAGAAGATTCGTGTATATGTAATTTTCTTCCAGAATCAGTTGTTGTTCCCAAAAGTAAGTTTCCTCCAGATGTTATTCTTGCAGAATCGTTCCCGTTATTTTTAAAATGTATTGCTGGAGCATCTACAATTGCTTGACTACCATTAGCTCTAAAATAACATGACGTTCCATATCTGAGTTCACTTGATGTTGAATTATTTAATATTAATTCAGATGCACCATCATTTAAAAATACACTACCATTGACTTCTAACTTATAGCCATTATCTGTTGTCGTTCCTAAAAGTAGGCTTCCTCCAGATGTTATTCTTGCTTTTTCTGCACCACCAGCTCCTAGTTGTAGTATTCCAGCACTTTGTAAAACATAAGTATATGTATATAAAAATGATTTAGAGGATGAGCCTAAACTTGAGCCAATATTTGATGCTGGTAAAATATCACCAGAAAAAGTGCTACTACTTCCACCAGTTTGTGTAAATGAATCATCAATTGTTACTGCACCATTAAAATATGATGTTAATTGATTATAAAAAGCAAAACTTGGATGTGCTGAAGATGACCCAACAGCTAATTTACCAGTTATATTAGCATCACCAGAAACACTTAACTCTTCTGTGGGGCTTGTAGTTGAAATACCTAATTTTCCATCAGCTGTTAAACGCATTTTTTCTAAATTATTAGCAACAAAAGCAACGCTATAATTATCAAAAGAGCCAAATTTAGCAGTATTACTAGAAGCAGTTAAATATGAACCAAGATTGTTTTGTATTCTACCATTTGGAACGTCAAATTTTAAATATGTTGTTGGGCCATTTAAAAAATTTAAAGTACCAGTATTCCAAGCAGACCCAACTTTTATATAAGCATTATTTCCAGTAAAATTTAAAGAACTTGTAGTATTTACAGCTGTTGAAAATGTTGCAGTTGTTCCAGTTAATGAGCCAGTTAATGTAGTTGTTCCAGAATTATCAATAGTCAATCTTCTTGTGTTACCAGTTTTTAAAGAAAATGAATGAGATGTTGATGTTCCTAATGACATGTCAGTAGTTCCATCATCATAACTCCAATCACCAGCCACAGCACCACCAGT
>Ga0208643_1001569_pt1 | contig 12307 bp, 7 predicted proteins | sample VirMetDEL_Nov_12_FD_184516 | JGI IMG/M metagenome (GOLD analysis project Ga0208643, IMG submission 184516) | Aqueous microbial communities from the Delaware River and Bay under freshwater to marine salinity gradient to study organic matter... | ecosystem: Environmental > Aquatic > Marine >... | reverse complement strand
AGCGTCCTCTTAAATCTCTTGCCGATATGATTAAAGGTAAGCAAGGTCGTTTCCGTCAGAACTTATTGGGTAAGCGTGTTGATTACTCTGGTCGTTCTGTAATTACCGTTGGTCCAACGCTACGCTTACATCAGTGTGGTTTACCTAAGAAAATGGCGTTAGAGTTATTCAAGCCATTTATTTACGGTAAACTAGAAGCACGTGGTTTAGCAACAACGATTAAAGCCGCTAAGAAATTAGTTGAACGTGAAGGCGCTGAAGTTTGGGATGTACTTGATGAAGTAATTCGTGAACATCCGGTTATGCTTAACCGTGCACCAACACTTCATAGATTGGGTATCCAAGCGTTTGAACCTGTATTGATTGAAGGTAAAGCGATTCATTTGCATCCATTAGTTTGTGCGGCATATAACGCCGATTTCGATGGTGACCAAATGGCGGTACACGTACCGTTGACAATCGAAGCACAAATGGAAGCACGTACGTTGATGATGTCAACGAACAACGTACTTTCACCAGCTAACGGTGATCCTATCATCGTACCATCACAAGATGTTGTATTAGGTTTATATTACCTGACACGCGATCGTGTAAATGGTTTAGGTGAAGGTATGGTATTTACCGACATCAAAGAAGCTGAAAAAGCTTACCGTACAGGTTTTGCTGAGCTTCATGCCCGCGTTAAAATCCGTATTACTGAACATGTTCGTAATGCTGATGGTGTGCTTGAACCAAAAATTACCTTACGTGATACGACAATAGGTCGTGCCATTTTATGGCAAGTATGTCCAGACGGCATGCCTTATGATCTAATCGATCAGCCATTAGGTAAAAAGCCTATTTCAAAACTGATTAACCATGCGTACCGTAACTTAGGTCTTAAAGATACTGTTATCTTTGCTGACCACATTATGTACACCGGTTTCCACTACGCGATGATCGCGGGTGCTTCAGTTGGTATCGACGATATGGTAATTCCAGCGGCGAAATACACCATCATCGAAGATTCAGAAGAAGAAGTTGCAGAGATTCAAACGCAGTTTGAACAAGGTCTTGTAACTCAAGGTGAAAAATACAACAAAGTTATTGATATTTGGTCATCTGCCAACGAGAAAATCTCGAAAGCGATGATGGACAACTTATCAAAAGAGACCGTGATTAACGCTAAAGGTGAGCCAGAGGAGCAAGACTCTTTCAACTCTATCTATATGATGGCGGATTCAGGTGCTCGTGGTAGTGCTGCACAGATTCGTCAGCTAGCAGGTATGCGTGGTTTGATGGCAAAACCAGATGGTTCAATCATCGAAACACCAATCACTGCTAACTTCCGTGAAGGTTTGAACGTATTACAGTACTTCATCTCAACTCATGGTGCGCGTAAAGGTTTGGCCGATACGGCATTGAAAACAGCTAACTCGGGTTACTTAACACGTCGTTTAGTTGACGTTGCACAAGATTTGGTTGTTACTGAACATGATTGTGGCACGTTAGACGGTCTACAAATGACACCATTGATTGAAGGTGGTGATGTTGTTGAGCCGTTACGTGAACGTGTTCTTGGTCGTGTTGTAGCTGAAGATGTTGTTAAACCAGGTACTGATGAAGTATTACTTCCACGTAATACCCTAATTGACGAAGCTTTATGTGATTTCATTGAAGAAAATTCAATTGATCAAATGAAAGTTCGTTCAATCATCACTTGTAAAACTGATTTTGGTATTTGTGCTCATTGTTATGGCCGTGATTTGGCTCGTGGTCATATGATCAACCAAGGTGAAGCGATTGGTGTTGTGGCAGCACAATCTATCGGTGAACCTGGTACACAGTTAACCATGCGTACGTTCCATATCGGTGGTGCGGCATCTCGTGCATCAGCTGAAAACAACGTACAAGTTAAGAACACAGGTACACTGAAATTACAAAACGCTAAATTTGTAACTAACTCAGAAGATCACTTAGTGATTACTTCACGTTCATCTGAACTGACCGTAATTGATGAGCTTGGTCGTGAGAAAGAGCGTTACAAAGTGCCTTACGGTACGATTCTTAATAAGAAAGATGGTGAAGCAATTACATCAGGCGATATCATTGCTAATTGGGATCCGCATACGCATCCAATTATCACTGAGGTAGCGGGTAAGGTTCAATTCGTTGAACTTATCGATGGCGTAACTATGGTTCGTCAAACAGATGAGCTTACGGGTTTATCAAGTATCGTAGTCACTGAAGCGGGTCAACGTAACTCAGCGGGTAAAGAAATGCGCCCTGCAGTTAAATTGGTTGATGCTAAAGGCAATGACGTGATGATAGCGGGTACTGAAATTCCGGCACAATACTTCTTACCAGGTAATGCAATTATTAACCTTGAAGATGGCGCGGAAGTTGGTATTGGTGACGCGCTTGCGCGTATTCCACAAGCATCGTCGAAAACTCGTGATATTACCGGTGGTTTGCCACGTGTTGCTGACTTATTCGAAGCGCGTAAGCCTAAGCTTCCAGCTATCTTAGCTGAGAAAACAGGTATTATTGCTTTCGGTAAAGAAACAAAAGGTAAAGTACGTCTATTAATCACTCAACCAAGTGGTGAAGTATACGAAGAGATGATCCCTAAAATGCGTCAGTTAAACGTGTTTGAAGGTGAATCTGTACTTAAAGGTGAAGTAATTGCCGATGGTCCAGAATCTCCACACGATATCTTACGTTTACGTGGTGTTGCACCAGTAGCTAACTACATTGTTAACGAAGTACAAGAAGTATACCGTTTACAAGGTGTTAAGATTAACGATAAGCACATTGAAGTTATCGTGCGTCAAATGATCCGCAAGTGTGAGATCTTAGATGCCGGTGATAGTAACTTCCTTAAAGGTGAAATCCTAGAAGTTGCTCGTGTAAATATCTCTAATCGTGAGTTAGAAGCTGCAGGAAAACAACCAGCTGAATACGAAATGCAAATGATGGGTATTACCAAAGCATCATTAGCAACTGAGTCATTCATCTCAGCTGCATCTTTCCAAGAAACGACGCGTGTACTTACTGAAGCAGCAGTAGCTGGTAAGAAAGACAAACTTCGTGGCTTGAAAGAAAACGTTATTGTTGGTCGCTTAATCCCAGCAGGTACTGGTTATTCTTACCATCAAGAACGTGCGCGTGCTAAAAACGCCGTTCCGGTTGAAGAAGTAACAGTATCAGCTGATGAAGCAGCACAAGCATTAACAGATGCTTTGAACGCAGATTTAACCTCTACGAGTGAATAGTAGTCGATAAATCAGTAAAAGTAGAAGATTAACCTGTCATGTGCGAGTAAAGCTTGACAGGTTAAAGCTTGACCTATAGAATTCCGCGACCCTATATTCCGTACCTTTTGTGTATAGAATTTAGAGTCGCGGATTTTCACGTTTATAAGGGTGTAAATTTCCCCATTGATTGGAATTTACACAAATTTAACTAATCGGGAGCTATTTAATGGCAACTATTAACCAATTAGTACGTAAACCACGTGTAAGACAAGTAACTAAAAGTAACGTTCCAGCGTTACAAGCTTGTCCACAACGTCGTGGCGTATGTACTCGTGTGTATACAACTACACCAAAAAAACCTAACTCAGCACTTCGTAAAGTTGCTCGTGTTCGTTTAACTAACGGCTTCGAAGTAACTTCATACATCGGCGGTGAAGGTCACAACTTACAAGAGCATAGCGTTATTTTGATTCGCGGTGGTCGTGTTAAAGATTTACCAGGTGTGCGTTACCACACCGTTCGTGGCGCGCTTGATTGTTCAGGTGTAAGCGACAGAAGACAAGGCCGTTCTAAATACGGTGCTAAACGACCTAAATCTTAAGTTTCCCTTTCTTAGCTTATAAAGAAGCTAACGAATAGAAACGTTAAGTAAGGCCAAATAACATATTACATTTTGGGTTTATCCTGAATATAACGGAGAATTAAGATGCCAAGAAGACGCGTCGTAGGGCAACGTAAGATATTGCCAGATCCTAAGTTCCATAACGAACTTTTAGCAAAATTCATCAACATCCTTATGGTTGATGGTAAAAAATCTACTGCAGAAAAAATCGTATACGGTGCATTAGACATTTTAACTGAAAAGAACACTGAAAAAACTCACTTAGAGTTATTCGAAACAGCGCTAGATAACATCCGCCCACAAGTGGAAGTTAAATCTCGTCGTGTTGGTGGTTCTACTTACCAAGTTCCAGTTGAAGTTCGTCCTGTGCGTCGTAATGCACTAGCCATGCGTTGGTTAGTTGAAGCAGCTCGTAAACGTGGTGAAAAATCAATGGCTCAGCGCCTAGCTAACGAAATGTTAGATGCGTCTGACAGCAAAGGTTCAGCGGTTAAGAAACGTGAAGACGTTCACCGTATGGCCGAAGCTAACAAAGCATTCGCTCACTACCGTTGGTAGGGATAAAATAGCTAACATAATTGTTAGTTATTTTATAAGTGTAATGCCGTGGTTATCACCTAGTATCAAGTTCGATACCGAGTGATAGCCACAACTGTTTTATAATCTGAGAAAAACTCTCAGAAAGAGGAAGAAATTGTGGCACGTATAACCCCTATCGAGCGTTACCGAAATATTGGTATTTGTGCTCATGTCGATGCCGGTAAAACGACAACAACAGAAAGGGTACTTTTCTATACTGGTCTTTCACATAAGATCGGCGAAGTTCATGATGGCGCAGCCACCATGGATTGGATGGAGCAAGAGCAAGAGCGTGGGATAACCATTACCTCGGCTGCAACAACTTGTTTTTGGAAAGGGATGGAAGCACAATTTGAAGACCACCATATTAATATCATTGATACCCCTGGTCACGTAGACTTTACTATTGAAGTAGAGCGTTCTTTACGTGTATTAGATGGGGCAGTATTAGTGCTATGTGGCTCTTCAGGAGTTCAACCACAAACAGAAACCGTATGGCGCCAAATGGAAAAATATTCCGTGCCGCGTTTAGTTTTTGTAAATAAGATGGACCGTACAGGTGCTGATTTCTTATCTGTTGTTGAGCAACTTAATTCTCGCTTGAAAGCTAATGCAGTACCTATTCATTTAGCAATTGGTGCTGAAGATGACTTTTCTGGTGTTGTCGATTTAATCAAAATGAAAGCCATTAACTGGAACGAAAGTGACCAGGGCATGACATTTACTTATGAAGATATCCCAGCAGATATGCAAGAACTTGCCGAAGAATGGCATGAAAACCTTGTTTCTGAAGCCGCAGAAGCCTCTGAAGAATTAATGGATAAATACCTTGAAGAAGGTGAGTTATCTGAAGCAGAAATAAAATCTGCATTACGTATTCGTACGCTAAACAATGAAATTGTCCTTTGTTCTTGTGGCTCTGCTTTCAAAAATAAAGGCGTTCAAGCAGTACTTGATGCTGTCATAGAGTTTTTACCTGCGCCAACAGATGTTGAAGCGATAAAAGGTATTAATAATGACAAAAACGAAACTGAAGATTGTCGTGAGGCTGATGATAAAGCACCATTTTCTGCTTTAGCATTTAAAATCGCAACTGACCCTTTTGTCGGTACACTAACGTTCTTTCGTGTTTATTCAGGTGTAGTAAAAACTGGCGACAGTATATACAATCCTGTGAAAGGTAAGAAAGAACGTTTAGGTCGTATTGTGCAAATGCATGCAAATGATCGTAAGGAAATTAAAGAAGTACGAGCGGGTGATATAGCCGCGGCTATAGGACTTAAAGATGTTACTACCGGTGACACTTTATGTGATGCAAATCATGTCATCACACTCGAGCGTATGGAATTTCCAGAACCAGTTATTTCTGTAGCAGTTGAGCCAAAAACTGTCGCTGCCCAAGAAAAAATGGCGGTAGCGTTAGGTAAATTGGCCGCAGAAGACCCATCATTTAGAGTTGTCTCTGATGAGGATACGGGTCAAACCATCATTTCTGGTATGGGGGAATTACACCTCGATATCTTAGTTGAACGCATGAAACGCGAATTTAGCGTTGAATGTAATGTTGGTAATCCACAAGTGGCTTATCGAGAAACTATTCGTTCAACAGTAGAAGTGGAAGGTAAATTTGTTCGTCAATCAGGTGGTCGTGGTCAATTTGGTCATGTTTGGTTGAAATTGGAACCTTTGCCAGAAGGCGAAGGCTTCGAGTTTGTTAACGAAATTGTTGGTGGTATTATTCCTAAAGAATATATCCCGTCAATTGAGAAGGGCTGTAGAGAGCAAATGGACAGCGGTGTGTTAGCGGGTTATCCGTTATTAGACATCAAGGTCACGCTCTATGATGGTTCTTTTCACGACGTTGACTCTAACGAAATGGCGTTTAAAGTCGCTGCATCAATAGGTTTTAGACAAGGGGTGTTAAAAGCGTCTCCGGTAATTTTAGAGCCAATGATGAAAGTTGAAGTTATTACGCCAGAAGCAAACATGGGTGATGTCGTTGGCGATTTAAATCGTCGTCGTGGCATGATCGATGGCATGGACGAAGGTCCAGCTGGTTCTAAGGTAGTGAATGCACTTGTGCCACTATCTGAAATGTTTGGTTACGCTACGGCATTACGTAGTGCAACTCAAGGTCGAGCATCATATGCCATGGAGTTTCAGCAATATAGCGAAGCGCCAAAGGCTGTTGCCGACAAAATAATTGAATCTTAGTAAGGCTTTTTGAAAGTCTGGCTCGGTCTTTTGGCCGGGCTTTTAATAAACTTTAAGGTAATTGAAAAATGGCTAAAGCAAAATTTGAACGTAATAAACCGCACGTTAACGTTGGTACTATCGGTCACGTCGATCACGGTAAAACAACATTAACAGCCGCTATCTCAGCGGTATTAACTAAAGCACACGGTGGTGAAGTTAAAGATTTCGCACAAATCGATAACGCTCCAGAAGAGCGTGAGCGTGGTATTACAATCAATACTTCTCACATCGAGTACGATACAGATATCCGTCACTACGCGCACGTAGATTGTCCTGGCCATGCTGATTACATCAAAAACATGATCACAGGTGCAGCCCAAATGGATGGCGCTATCTTAGTAGTTGCTGCTACAGATGGTCCTATGCCACAAACACGTGAGCACATTTTGTTATCACGTCAAGTTGGTGTTCCATACATCATCGTATTCATGAACAAATGTGATGTTGTTGATGATGAAGAGTTATTAGAATTAGTAGAAATGGAAATCCGTGAGCTACTTTCTGAATATGACTTCCCAGGTGATGATTTACCGGTAATTCAAGGTTCAGCTCTTATGGCTCTTCAAGGCGATGAGAAATGGGAAGCGAAAGTACTTGAGCTTGCTGAGCAATTAGATACTTACATTCCAGAGCCAGAGCGTGCAATCGACGGTGCATTCATCATGCCTATCGAAGATGTATTCTCAATTGCTGGTCGTGGTACAGTTGTAACAGGTCGTGTTGAACGCGGTATTGTTAAAGTTGGTGATGAAGTAGAAGTTGTTGGTATCCGTGATACACAAAAATCAACGTGTACGGGTGTTGAAATGTTCCGTAAACTTCTTGACGAAGGTCGTGCGGGCGAGAACTGTGGTGTTCTTCTACGTGGTCTTAAGCGTGAAGATGTTGAACGTGGTCAAGTACTATGTCAACCTGGTTCAATTTCTCCTCACACTAAGTTTGAGTCAGAAGTATACGTACTAAGCAAAGATGAAGGTGGCCGTCATACACCATTCTTCAAAGGCTACCGTCCACAGTTTTACTTCCGTACAACAGATATCACAGGTGCTGTAGAGCTTCCTGAAGGTGTTGAAATGGTAATGCCTGGCGACAACTTAAAGTTTGTTGTAGAGCTTATCAACCCAGTAGCGATGGACGAAGGTTTACGCTTCGCTATCCGTGAAGGTGGTCGTACAGTTGGTGCTGGTGTTGTATCTAAAATCATCGATTAATTTCGAGATTTAAATAACACTATTAAAAAAGACGCTTCGGCGTCTTTTTTGTTTTTAGGCTAATAGATTAAGGTCGTTGTAGGTGCAAAATTTTGGCATCAGCCTATGGATATACTGAGATTCGAGTTGTAATTGGTGTATCAGCATAACACTGTAAGAGCCGCCGATTATCAGGATTGGATAAGGCAGATAGAAAAGGCACTTTGGTGTTTTTATACCTGCGAAATTTTATGCTATTAAAGTGTTTGTAAACAATTGCTTGTGACTTGTTTTTTTTTGTGATATTAAATGCTCATACAACAAGCACTTTATTAAGTTTGAGATTATAAAGATGGAAAAAGAAATTCAAAAAGATGAAGCCTCGTCAGAAAACACACGCCGAGATTTCATGAAAAAATACGGTAAATTAGCGGCTATAACCCCAGTGGCGCTAACTGCATTGATAAGCCCTGCTACCTCTGCAGCACCTAAATCGTGTCGAGGTAATGGTTCTAAAGGCTGTTAACAATTTTGATTTTCTTGTTGTGCGAATTATAAGGTGTTGTCTTAAGAACGTATTGTGTTTGTGAAATGGGCTAATTGAGCTCAACACTGTTTAGTATTTAACAATTACCTTTCAATTAATGGATAAGTTGTTGCTGCGATAGTACCCTTCCATCTAGAGTTTTGAGCAGCACATTATGTAAAAGCAAAGGTAGTAACTAGTATCGCGTATGGAGAGAGACGTCAGGCTCTCTAATATAATATTCGTACTCACATGCTAAATTGATATGAATATTCATAAAATAGAATTAAAAACACCTTTTTTGTCATTATATTTAGAAAAGGAAAAAGGGCTGTTATTTAATCATTTCGAAACTGTTCTGTATGAGTTAAGACCAATAACGGTTGCTTTTTTTTTAGCTATTGATGATGGCTTATCAGAATATTTAGCTGTTCAAGAAATTGCCCATAATTGTCATTTACCTCGTCGTGAATTATTATCAGAATATCATAAAGCCAAAGCACTATTTACTTACAATAAACTGACTTTAAATTATTTAGACGGTCGATATCCTGAGCTTATTCATTTATCAGGGATAGCACATATTTATTCTAGCGAGTCTACTAATACTTACAAGGTTGGAGAAAGTACTTTTGGCATAACTTGTGCGGATTCCGACTTACAGATACAAATAAAAGCTTTACTGAAGCCAGCGGAAGTAGATCTTAAGCAAGTACATTTTAAGCTAACAATAAAACGATTTGATAAAGGTGATGATAGCCAGTATTACGATGTTTTTTGCAATGACTTATTAATTGAGCGAAATCTAGATTTTGCGGAAGTATTTCCGGTGCTTATTGATCGTATGCAAATTTTGACTTTTCAACATAGCGAATTTTCTTTTTGTTTTCACGGCGCTGCGCTAAAAACAGCATTTGGAAATGTTTTATTACCTGGGAAATCAGGAGCTGGTAAATCGACATTAAGTGCGGTACTTGCCGCGAAGCAATGTGAACTCTATTCAGACGAAATGATAGTACTAGACAAAAATTTTCAGATCAAAACATTACCTTTGCCTATTGCGATAAAGTCGGGTAGCTGGGGTGTATTATCTCATCTCTATCCAGAACTAAATCATACAGTTCAATGGCAACGTATAGATGGTCGAAGGTTAAAGTATGTTTGGCCTGCAGCATTTTCAGCGCCTAAAAAAGGAACTCATGACCTACCTGTATTAATTCTAGCTCCTCAGTTTTTTGAAAACAGTAATAAAACTCAACAACGTGCACAAAAAATGTCAGTCATTGAGACTATCACTATGCTGATAGATTCTGGTTATCAAGTAGGGAGTGAGTTGGACGAAACGACATTAGAAAATTTTATAGATTTTATAGTAAGCGCTGATTGTTATCGTTTTTCATACAACAACAGCGAGCAAGCTGAAAAGGAATTATTGGCATTATGGAGTGATAACAATGTCCGAAATTAGCATTGTGGCGGAAACTTTTCGTGACTTAACTACATGGTTGATCTCTCCAGATGAATTTTCAGTGGAGCAGTTAAACCGCCTTACGCATGAAGACTTGTGCTTACCTCTTATCTCTTTAGCTAATCGCTACTGGTTGATTGGATGGCTGACCTCTTCATTAAAACAATCAAAAGTTTGGTTAGAGCTTCCGAAACAATTACAAGATTATTTACTTGAGGTTGAGGAAATTTACGATAGAAGAAATCAAATGATCAGATCAGAAGTTCAATATGTTTGCACATTGTTAAGTGATAATAATATTGATATCGTTTTGATTAAAGGTGCAGCCAGTTTGTTTAACGGCACACTTGCTTCATTAAGTACAAGGTACATGAATGATATTGATTTACTGATCCCTGAAGATAAGCAACAGCAAGCTTATCAATTATTGCTGCGAGCAGGTTACAGTAAAGATGATGAATATTTTAATATAAATAGTTATGATGCTCATCATGCTCCACCGCTTAAGCGAAATAATGTCTGCTATGTGGAGCTGCATCGCTGGTTGCTAGCAAAGCATTTAAGTAAAGTCATCGATACTAAAAATGTCTGGACTTCTACCCGGCCATTAACATTATCCAACAGCATAGTGGTCAAGCAACTAAGTGCCACACAGCAAGTTATTTTATCTATCGCGCACAGTGAAATTCAAAATGGTGGTTTTGATCACTATCATATCGACCTACATCAATTGATGAATTTACATAGTATTGTGAAGCATTATGCTCATAATGTGGACTGGCAAATCGTTTGGCAGCATTTTGAAAACGCGGAGCAAAAATTAACGTTGCAAACCGCTTTGTACAATGCCTACGAATTAACCGGTATGAATACCCCTATTACCGATTTAAACGATCCATACTCGAAAAAACATTTTAATAAATGTATAGAACGTTATGTTAAACGGCAGGGAGAAGATAGCCTATTTAGTGTAACCATGGAGCAAGTTTACCTGTATAAAAAACGGAATATACGATTGAAATTCGGCAGTAATACAAATTTTTGGTATATCAAAGGGGTATGTGGCCAGCTTAAGAATCATTTCGAAAAAATATTCAATCAACAGCATCTGAGATTACTTATAAAAAGAATCCACCATTAGCGACTAAATTTATCTAAGCTATGTTTTTCACACCACTTCTATTTATCAATATTTGTTTAACTCAACGCCAATGCTACTTGTTATATAAGACCTGACCGAAGCCAATAAGGTTTGTCTCTAAACCAAAGAGTGACAATCCATTTTTTTCCAGTGATAACCGAATTGCCTCGGTGGATGCTAGTACTATCTCTGTTTTGTAATTCATCACAATTATCAAAAAGTAATGCTTTGTTTTTTTCAGGAATAACTGATTTAAATGGTGTTTTAAATTCTGTTTCGCCACCAGTAAAGTCGTCATTTAAATAAAAAATAGCAGTTTTTATACGCTGACCAAAGTGTGAAATATGCTTTTTAATGTCATCTGTATGCGGATATATATGATCATAATGCCATTTATAATATTGCTCGGGCAGATAACGTAAAACTACCGGAGGCTCAGCAAAAGATATAGGGAGGCCTGCCGCCTTAGCGAGTAGGTTCTCAAGCAGAGCAAGCGACATAGAGTCGTTAGGCATAGGTGTTGGGAAGTGAGTGTTGTTTCTTATCTCTGAATTTTTACTGTTTTTTCCTTCGCCACCAAATAAGGAAACATCCTTCAGGTGAGGTTCACAACTTTTCAATATATCGTTTATCTGCGCAGTTTTGATAGCAATGTGGCAAGTATATTTATTAGCGTCTATGGCGACAGGCTCAGTAATACTGTCTGTTAAACTTTGCAATCTGTAGAGTAATTGTTTTTGTTTCTTCTCGCAAAAATTGTTGATGATTCCTTTAGAATAGATGAGGGCGTTTTCAACCTCATCTTTTATTTGAAAACTTAAATTGGTCTCATTGTCTAAATAGCTTTCTAGCGTTTTTAATGCGGCTGTATCCCACTTTATATTTGCCGCAATCGCTAAGGCTAATTCACTTAATGAACAGCTACTTCTAATCGAATGGGCTAACCAATGGTGTGAAAATTCGGCATTATTGTTGGCCAGTCTAAACACCGTTTTTGGGTCTAATTTACCAAAGTGTTTGTCTTCAAGTAATTGTAAAAACATTATGCATCAATTATTCCTAAATATTGCAGGCTAAAATATCCAATATCCGTCTGAATATCAATGGTTATCTAGCATGAGCAATTGAACGACAAATGGTTGTAGTGACAATGCGTATATTTAGATAACTCGAAAATAGTCCTTGAGTAAAATATTTTGCTTAGTATAATAGCGCCTCACTTCTAGAGTCACTCTTAATTCCCAAGCAACTAAGAATCACTCGGTAAGTGTAAGTACAATTTGAAGGGG
>Ga0208643_1001568_pt1 | contig 12309 bp, 4 predicted proteins | sample VirMetDEL_Nov_12_FD_184516 | JGI IMG/M metagenome (GOLD analysis project Ga0208643, IMG submission 184516) | Aqueous microbial communities from the Delaware River and Bay under freshwater to marine salinity gradient to study organic matter... | ecosystem: Environmental > Aquatic > Marine >... | reverse complement strand
GCTAAGTCGGACAGGTTGTTAGCAACAAGCAGAGCGCCTGACAGAGAAGCATAAGCAGCAAGCCATGAACTTCCGTCATATACCTTCATCACATCGTCAGTCGTATTAAAATATAATGCTCCAGAAACTAAAGCATTCCCGTCATTGTCTAGCGTAGGATCGGAAGCCTTGGCTCCAAGATAACGGTCATCAAAGTTATCTAGCGCAGCAAGAGCAGCATCCTTAGCAGCCTCAGATGCAGAGGCAGAAGTCGCACTAGCAGTTGCAGATGCAGCAGCTTCCCCAGCTTTAGTCGTTGCTATGCCAGCCTGAGTTGTTGCTGTAGTTGCGCTTGTCGCAGCTTCTCCTGCTTTAGTAGTTGCAGTTGCAGCATTAGTTGAAGCGTTTTGAATGTCTGCAATGTTTGTTGCGTTTGTATTTACCGATGAAATGTTTGTCGCAACAGTATTAACATTTGCTATTGAACCGGAAACATTGCCAATGTCCGTACCGTCAGCCGCTACAGTCGTAACATCAGAGCTAATACCGGCAACAGTTGTGACACTGCTAGAAATCCCAGCAACCGTCCCAATGTCAGCACCGTCAGCAGCAACCGTATTAACATTAGAAATAGAGCCAGCGACCGTATTAACATTTGAAATAGATCCGCCGACATTGTTTACATTGCTGATAGATCCGGCAACCAGCCCAATGTCAGTGCCATCAGCCGCAACCGTAGTAACGTCCGAGCTGATCCCTGCAACAGTTGTTACATTGCCTGAGATGCCGGATACCGTGGTGACATTTGCCCGGATCGTGTTGACGTTTGTAATAGCGTCAGTCGCAACCGTACCGTCCTGGATCTCAGCAAGTGTCTTAATGTCAGCAGAGATTGCTGCTAGTGAATCGACATCAGCAATCTCTGGACCTGGCTCTGGGTCACCCGTAGTCGCATTGAACCCAAGAACTGTACCTTTGCGATCATCCTTCAGAGGAAGCTCTAGGTCAGTGAACACATCACCAGGGTTCACAAACAAGCCACGCCCAAGCTTCTCATCAAGCTGTTGGGTCATAATCACGTTACTGTCTAGCTGTTCGTTTAAGCTAGAAGCCAGAAGATCCCCGGCTGTAACAAAGTCTGTAGTCCGTGAAAGCTCACGACCACCAATGATTGTAAGAACGTCAGATGCTATGAGGGCAACAGTTAGAGTGATAGACCCCGTTCCATTCGCGTTAATACTGACCGTGTAATCAGTGGTAAGCGTTAGCTCCGTAGTCCCCTTGAAGACTGCGATATCACCATCGACCAAGATGTTGAACGTAAAGGCATATGGACCGGTTCCGGTATTGCCTGTGAACTGAACCCGGCGGGTTACTGGATTAATTGCGATATCACTCATGTCGTTTTCCCGTTCCTTTGTTCACTCTATAGCAGATTAGTTCCATTTACTCAAACACGTTTGATAGCTCTGGTGTTCTTTCGGGAAGGATGTCGCCTTGTGACCACCAGTATTTCTGACCGTATTGCGTTCTATACTTGCTTGCGTTTCTACGCATCTTTGTGCGCGTATCAGAATCGACCCACAGTTTGCCCTGGTCAATAAACAATCTTTCAAGCCCAAGTCGTGCGTACCATAGGCTAGATCCAGGAGTATATCGTCCAGCAAATCCTATAAATTCACTAGCAGCATTGCTGTCTTTACCTTGTGCGGCCTGTAGTATGTTGCCTACTGTTAGCTGAGAAACATCGTTTGCAAATCCTACTACGGGACCGGCAATGGTTTCAGCCAAACCGCCACCATACCTATTGACACTGCCAAACATAAAGTCGCCATAGATACCGAGGCCACCACCCTGCATGAAAGCAGCGCCCCAAAACTCAGCGGTATTCATTGGCCGTGGATCTCTACCCTTTGCCATTTCCTTTAGCTGCATCGCAAGAGCGCCCATAAGCGTTGTGCTTATCATTAGATCTGCAAAGTAAGCACCCTTCCCTCTGCCGGTAGGCTGGGCCAAGCCGCGCATGATGTGTGTATTTACCAGGGTAACACCAAAATTCTTATACATTCCAAAGGACTTTGTAAGCTCACCGGCTAATGTCCCAGGTCTGGCATCACCTGTAATCGCCACACGCCCACGGAGAGAGCTACTAGGGACAGAAAAGTTAGTTTCTGTGTCAATCATTACAGATAGGTTTGTTGCAAGGTCACGGGCCAGCTCTGGGTTTATATCGGTACGGGCCTCGATGTCTTCAGCCCTTATGAACTTAGCCCCTTCGTAATCATACAAAGGCGTCTTCCGAATGATCTCCCACTTATCAGCCCCAATATTATAATGCTCCATGCTTTTCTGCATATTTGCAGGAAGATCCTTAAACTGTAAATTAACATTGTCAGCTAAGAATCCGAGGTACTCCATACCGAAAGACCATTTACCCGCCTGCGTCCACGGAGAAAGCAATGAAGCTCTCATAACAAAATCAGATATGCGCCTGGTAACTTCTGGACCTGATATCTCCCCTACATACCGCATTTGCCCAGCAGCTAAGGTGGACCAGCCTTCAGCAGTAAGACCTAACCTAATTGCTAAGCGGCCCTTTTCCTCAAGAGAAAGCGGGTTCATAAGCTCTAAATACTTTGAAATCATCTTAGTTTGGGGAAGACCATTCATTGTCCTGGCTATCCGCCCAAAATTAATATCGGTTATAGCGGCAATAGCTGCGCTACCAAGCTGGGCAGAGTGAAGAATATTCCTTGTGCCAGCCATAGTTGTTGCCAATACGCCATCTACCGGTGCATTGTTTGTTCCTACCGTGGCGGAATACAGATCATCAAGAAACGCATTTGCCTTTGATGCACTATTAATTTGTTTGGCGTCCCCAGATAGACTGGCTTCTTTTGTAAGAGTGTCTTTCATGAATCGTAAAGTGGTCTTTGGATCTGGACCCATCACTTCCATCAACGCAATGTCTCTGGACATATTGTCGATATGAGCCATCATAACATCGAAAGCATTGGGGTTTCCAAACGCCTCTTGGTACTTCATCCAGTTGTCAGCATTTTTAAATACAAGGAAACGATGGTCCTGATGTCGTAAAGCAAACGATTGATTGCCGGCAAAGCTCCCAGGTTTGTTTTTATTCTGACCGTTTGTCCGTATCGTCTCAAAAACATCAAACAAAACAAGCTTAAGCTTTTGCGGAGAAAATGGCAGTCCCGTTTGCTCATCAATCATTTTATTAACATCAAGCTTCGGAAGGATCGTATCTCGCCACGAAGTAAATCCAGCAGCAGCAACCGCAACAGAGTTATGGAATTGAGGCATACCCCAATCCTTGCGTTTCGGTATAGCACCACCAGCAGCGTTAAACCTTAACCTTAAATATTCAGCAGCTTCGGCCCAAGCTTCAGCCATTTGTCGCGCCGAAATATCATCGGTTGACCCTGGCTTGAATATTTCACTGATAACATTTTCTAACCTTGCCTTTTCCCGAGTCTCGCCAATAATGTTTCTTCTAAATGTTCCAAGAAACTGATCCATTTTTGATGTGGCCCTGGATCGGATTACGGTTTGCAACTGGGCAACACTGTTAAGGCGAGATGTTACAGATTGCTCAAAAACATCAAACGTAGCTTTGTATTTATTTTGTTCGCCTGTAACAGCCGTTACGAATGTATCCATGTGCATTCGTATTTTTGTCCAGGTCTTAGCCTGTAACATTGCGCGGCGCTTCTTTTCCTTAGACATTTTCTTTATAGCCGCAGATGTATCTAAAGCAGCCTTAGAACTGGCAGCAGCAAAACCCATTTGCTTGTTATACTGAACCTCAAGATCCCCAAAAAGGGTTTTAATCTCTTCAGCCTTTTCAGAAGAAAGCTCACCGGCAGCAACACCATCGTCAATACATTTTCTAAAACTCATATCGTACAGAACTCCAACCGTTTCATTACAGCGTCTTCTTCATCCATCATGGCACGAAGGTCTTTTATAGGCATTGAAACAGCCTCAAGCTCGTTTGTTTCTGGATTGAGCCTTTGACCCACAGGAACTTCAAGATCCATATTGACATTTGCCGAAGCGATATCTAAATTGGAATCGGAGGTATCATCCATGAAATTATTTAGGTTCGACTTCGGCTCTATTGCAGCCATCGAAGGCCCACTTGGCATGATCTGGGATACAGAGGACGGTTGGTCTCCTGTAGGTGGTTCCAAGGAACTAGCTCGTGCTGTAGTAACAGACGAAGGCTCTGAGGAAATCCCAGAGGACAAAGTTGAGTCTACACTGCTGGCGCGCGGCGCTCCTATCCCAAGCTTTTGAGCAAATGATTGGTCTAGCGTAGACGTAACAGCCCCATAGATCTCTATCATTTTTTGATTAGCGTCTGCTATTTCAACATTAGTTGAGTCTACACTTCTTGATATTTCATAGTAATCGTGACCAGATTTTTCAAAAAGTGTTGGATTTTGTTTTGCGTTGAGCATTCCAGGAGGCCAGATTTGAATTTCTCCTAATGACTTATCATCAAAGATAACCATTATTTTTTTGTCAACGTATCCAGCCGGAGTAATTTTCCATCCCTCATCTACAAGATGAAATTTCTTAGACATGGCTTTAACAAAAGCGTCTGCCTCTTCTATAGTTGCTGCATTGATGCCAGTTCTGGCCGCATCAGTTAATCTGTTATATTTTCCGTTGTATTTGTCTCTAACTTTTTCTTCTATTCGTTTGAGTTTTTTGACCTTTGCTGGTTCAAATTCGATCTTCAAATCAGCAGCAGCTTGAGCCGCTGCTTTGTTCAGAGTTTCGTTGTTCTTTTTGGCTTTGCGGAATAACCCTAAACCTGTCTTGAACCTTTGACGTTCCAATAGTTTTTGAACAAAAATGTCAGCCTCATCTTGCCCAAGAGTCTCCGCAACGACATAGCGCATTTTATTTTTACCAAGCGCGTCTTGGTTTAGAATGCGATCTGCCGCTTTGCGAGATAACTCAGAAGCGTACTGAGCATCATCAATTATTTTGCCAGGCACTTCAGACCAGCCTGCAGCTTTTGCAATTGAGTATGTAGAATTTCCATCTCGAACTGAGAAAGTTCCGTCACCATTATCTCTAAGAAGTAATGACCCGCGTTTTGGTATTTCATTGTTTGCAGATTGAACCATGTAGCCAAGAGAGTTTACAACCCCTTTAGCCCTTACATTGACCGGAACAATGTCTTTCATAGCAACAAGAGTGTCGCCAGCTTCCATAGCCATATATGGTTGCCAATCTGGCTGGATCTTATCTTGCACCTCCTGAAGCGCGGATTGCATTTCAAGATCTGCCTGCGCCACCGCTGCTGGTGGCGTATCCACCTCATCAGCGCCAAGCATATCAGTTATAAGCTGACCGGTCTGCTGATCCGAAGCTGGCCCTGTAGGCTCATCAAATCCGTCTAGGATTGGCTCTTTAATTGAAGGTCGCGTGACCTCCGCTGTACCATCGATGCCGCGTCCAATGTCGCCAGCAGATATGCTTTGGAAATCGCCTGCGTCAATTGATCGTCTGACAGCATCAAGGAATCCGTTTGTGGCTGGGCCATAGCTTCCTGTGTCCCTTGCTGTCTTTGCTGCATCATTGAGGGCGTCCGAGAGCGGCCCTTTGCGGTTTGCAAGCGCTTGGAGGAGCGTGATCGTTTGGGCATCTGTAGCCGCCTTTCTTTGATTTGCATCAGCCGCAAGGATGTTTCCTTCAGCCTCTAACCTTTCAGCGTTTCTTACAAGTGTTTCAAACGCAGCTTTATCTCTGCGCAACTCTTTATAAGCTCTGTCCAGAATTTTACCACGCTCGAAATAATAACTCTCTGTCATTAGCTCTTCGCCAAACAAAGATATTTGAGTTACTTGCTCCGAAGGGGTTTCCTTAACCTGGCGAACTATAGCTTCAGCTTGAAATTTGTTTTCTGGGTTAGCTTTGGCAAGCACACTCATTGCTGCGTCTTGCAAGTCCTGATCGTCAATCAACCTACCCACAAATGCCGCATACTTAGCCGGTACAACCCCGTTTACAACCATGCCAAATGAATTGTCACTTAAAGGCATTATGCCTCTAGCTTGCTGCACAAGCTCTGAATTTGGTGGCAAATCTGGAAGCCTAGAAGGATCTACACGCAAGACCTTTGCAGCATCAATTGATGTACCGCTTCCCTCTACTATGTTTTTCAAAGCAGCGACCACGCGCATTTCTTCTGGAGTGATGCCGTCCACTTCTCTAAATGTGTATGCGTGTAGACTGATATCCTGTGACGGATCTTGAGCCATGATGCGTTTAGCTAGTCCAAGGCGTTGGTGTCCATCTGCAATAACCTTTCGACCATCTGCATATTCATAAACACTAACAGTGCCAGCCCAATATGGGTTGAATGTCTGGACCCCTTGCAATCTTGCAGTAACGCCAAACTCATCACCCTCTGCTTTGAATTGGAATGTTTCTGCATCAACGCCAATCTCAGAAGCCTTCACCATAGATATAAGGTTTACACCTTCAAGATTAGCCGCACTCACAGAAGCAGCACTCATGGGCAATGGAGCATCTGGAGACATTGCCGGTGGCTGTGCATTAGCCGCAGCAGCACCAGCTTCAACTAACCTTTGGTTGTGAACATACTGGGCTTCATTAGGTGTGGCTGATTGAAGTGGGTTTTCTATTTCTTCAAACTCTTCAGCTTCTAATAGGGCCGCAGCCATTTCACGATTTTCTAATGTGCCGCGCTGGTTGTTGCCAGTTAGAGCTAAGTACCCTCTCCTTGCTTGATTAACTGTTAGCTTTATGCCAGCACCAGCAAGGGGAAGAGCTGCACCTAAGGCAGCGTTTGCAGAAACATTAGTTACAAAGTCAGAAAACTCATAATCAATGTCAAGCTCATCATACCATTCTTTAACTGCAATCTCAGAAAAAGCACCAGCTCCACTATTTAAAACAGCAGAATTAAATAATTGACGCCACATGGTTCTGCCAATTGCAACAGCGCCTTCCAACATCATAGCCTGTTGAGCAACAGGATCACTTAATGATGCAGTCATTGCACCACCGAACCGAGCCGTTCCATACAAAAACCCAGGGTTGTCATCGGAAAGCTTTTGTAGTTCAGCGCGCTCTCTATTTACTAATTCAACAGTTTGTTTCTCAATGAAGCTTTCATTTACTTGGTTTAGATCAGGAGAAAGATTGAGCTGATTCTGGCGAATAGTAGAAAAGATCTTTTCAATCGCATTGTTATAAGCCTTTTCAGACTTATACTGTCCAGTAGTCGGCGCAGATATTAGATATCGAGCAGGGTTACTCCATCTCTCGCCGTTATTTAGAAACTCAGTTTCATTAAGCGATTCAATTATAGGCTCCCAAACTTGAGACTTGGCAAAGCCTGGTGAGTTTGATCCAGCGTCACCATTTAAAAAACCTACGTCCTTAGCCTTTACAAAATTCTCAGCCCATGTAGCAGCAGGAGCCGACATCTTCCTTCTTGGGTCAGAATTTAAAAACTTTATATCTGCGCTACCAAGGTTCATTTGTATTTACTTTCCATGTTTCTTAACGCCCTTAAAGTAATCTTTTTTGAATCAAACGCAGATTGAATATACACGCTAATATCTTTGTGTTCTTGCGTCCCCGGCTCAAATTGCTCCCGTACCTCAATTAATCTAGTTTGGATCGCCTCTCTTTCATCAAGCTCACTTACAGCCGCAGCACCAGCAGCCGGGGCTTCAGATACAGCTTCAGCAACGTCTGATACGGTTTCTGCAAGAGACATTGTCGTAGATACAATAGTCGATGGTATTACACCCATGCCTGGGGCAGCCATTTGCTCCAGCAATGTTTCTGGAATAATTCCCTGCCCCACATCCGTCTGAGCATCAAACGCATCTTTCTGATCCTGCGTATAATAAACCGGACCACGGGCGGCAGTAAGTTCAATTACCTTTTTTAGGTCAAAAACAAGTATGTCCCCATTGTCATCATCAATAAGGTCGCCGCTGTCTTTATACATAAATCCGTAGTTGTTACCTCCCAAAGAAACAAGATTGTAATCTCCAGAGGTGCCTTCACTTTTTGTTACCTGATATATCTTAGCTCCAGGATCAACTAAAGATAACTCGATCTCACCTGATAAAGCCTCAAACATCTCAGGGAGTATTGTCTGACCTGTTAATGTTGCAGCAGAAAGTATATCTGCGTCCATTTCTGTTAAAGCATTTGACACATCAAGAGCAGTATTCCCGCTAGGAATAAGTGTTGGAGTAGATCTTACTGTATCGATGCCGCCGGTTCCATTCTCAGGATTAAATCCAACAGCCTGGTTTAAAGAATTTATCCAAAGTTCTTCATTAAACTCAGTAGCGCCTTCTGCATAGAAAGCGTACAGGTTTTCAGCCATTGCTCTGTAAGCAGGAACAGCGGTTTTAGTTTCATCGAAAACACTTCCTAGAAATTCTCTGGAAATAGAATCTGCATCAGGAAGACCCGTACCGGCAGTTAACTTAGGCGCTCCGTATGTTTCAATAATAGCCTGACCCTGTAACGCACGGGTAGCAACATCTCTGTTTCCAGAAACCATTGAAGCACCTACGGCAGCATAAAACGCTCCATCTGTACCGGCCAGCTCTTCAAAGGCTTGAAGCGCAATAGCATCACCACTGGCAACAACAGATTCCAAGGCAATCAACCTATCGTTCAAAGACGCAGATTTAAGAGCATTAGAGAACAATTTGGTTTCCTCTTTAGTAAATAAAGTAAGAGGTGTTCCATATGCTTTAGAGACTAGCTTCGCCTGGTCAAACCTTAAACTAAGATCTGCGACCACAGCATTTGGATCTTGGTTGAAGTCAATTGGCTTAATTTGAATTAAGTTATTATTATCATCGGTAAGTTGCCTTTTAACAGCAGCGGAAATAGGATTGTCTTTTATGTCTTTATTAAACTGGTCCAACATTTTAACAGCAAAGTCATACGTTTTGACTTCTACATCTGTATCTCGACCAGGCTCACCAATGCCGGGAAGACCAGATTCTATTGAGGTAACAAAACTAGCTAAATCAGCAGGCATCATAGCTTTAAGATTATTAGCAGTATCAATATCAAAAATCATACGCTCATAAGCGGCTCGTGCTCTATCGCCTTCTGGCCCAAAAGCATCAAGTTGAGCTTCTATTTCTGTTAGCATTTTCTGAGAAACGACACCCCCAGCAGTAGCAATATCATCTTGCTCACCAATCAATGAAACAACATTTGAAACTTTTTGCTCTCTAATCGCTGCGTTTTTGCTGTATGTTCCCTGGAGGCTTTTTCTAAAAGATTGCGTTTCTGCTAAAGTCATACCGGGGGCCGGAACTGTTTCCATTCTTTTTAAGATTATTTCTTGCTCTTCAACCGGAGAAGAATTGAAATTAAATATGTAGTTTTCTTTTATAGCGTCATTGTAAGCTTTAATTTTAAAAGCTTCGAGCTGTTTTTCCGAAAGTGATAGGCCGCCCAAAAGCTCAACAGATTTAGCAATTTGTTGTTTGATCGTTACAGCGTTTGAACCTGGAAGGATCGCGCCCTGGATAATATTGTTATATTGCAGATCCGACGCGTTAGCTGCCTTCACCTTTTGCTTTTGAGCTTGTAAGTTTACATACCAATTTGAATATCTTTCTGTTGCCTTGGTTGTTACGCCGTTTAAGTTTTCTCTTAAAACAGTCGCAGCAGTCGGGTCGATTACTCTCAGCGATTCTGAGTAACCGTCAGTAAGATCTAATAATTGCTCTTGAACCCTGGTGAATGGAGTTTCATTCCTTTCTGCTTCATTCAAAATCCGCATAGTTTCGATTTCAGCATTATTCTGTATTTCTGCTACAGCGACACGACTGCCCAGCTCATAAGCGGCACGGTCTGCAATACCAAATGCTCCGCCTTTTTCTTCTATAGCCTCAAGGGTTTCAATAGCACCCTCATCGCGCACACGTTCTTGGCCGCGAATTTCAGCAAACCTAGAAGCTTCTTTAAAAGCAAAATCGGACATACGATTAAGTTGCTGAGAAAGGTTTTGAGAATACCTTGCTTGCTCCCGCGTGTCAGCAAAGTCGATATTACCTGGCTGACGGGTTCTTACCCCTAGTCGCTGATATCGTGGAAGTTGTGCCATCGTCTAACCTAACCTAACTATATATCTGACCGGCCATGTAAGCCGCTTCGCCAACACTTGCGGCGGCGCTTACATTCGCAGTCTTCATTGCGGTTGAACCAGCAGATCTATAAATACCGCCCTGCGTATAACCTTCTCCAAGAGCAAGGGCCGCGTTGTCTTTTGCAACGGCAGCTTCCATGCTTCCCTCTGACACAGCAAACATTTGCATGGTCGCCGCAGATCCAGATGTAGGATCAACCCCACCAGCACCAGCTCTAGCAATAATTGCGGCAAGGGTTTCGTTCAATCTTTTCAAAGCTTCGGAGCCTTGCTGTTTATAGGCAATAGCTTCAGATCGGCCTTTCAACTCTGCCTGTTGCGCTTGCCGTTCATAGCTCTCTTGTTGAGCGCGGCCAACATCCCGTTGCGCACTAGCCTGCCCTAACTTACTTCCAATCGATATGGCTGTAAAAGCAGCTTCCATTTTAATTCCCCACGCTTAAACGGTACTCAAGACCGAGAACAATCATTTCCAATGGAACATTCTGGCTAATCGTAATCTGCCCCGTTCCGCTATATCCCAGCAAGCCATGCACAGTTTTTATGCCAGTGAAAGGCTCAACGGGCGAATCCAACACATCTTCGCCAAAGTTTCTGAACGAGATCTGCTTGCCGTTAATCGTCATATCCTTCGTGCTGTTCACAATAGCATCAACCTGGATAATACGTTTCTTAAAGCCCTGCACAGATCCAGAAGATAGCACCGGCTCCGCAGGCATTGTTCTAGCCGTGACCGTGTAGTTCAATCCAACCTGGTAGCTGGACGTAGCAGCCGAAGCAAAAGTAACTGTGTAAGGAGATCCTGGGACCGTCTGTTCTGGCTCCAGAACGCCATCTCTAATGATCTGGACTGTCTCCCCCTCAAGATGCTGTAACGTCACTGAGGACGCCGCTCCGCCCTCCTTGGCGCTATCTAGCGTAAGATCTGGGTCAAACTTCTCCAGCATATAGTTGTCAGTGCCATCAATGGTCCGTTTAACGATCACATAAACATCTGCAACCTCGACACCCACAGCTATAAACTCACCGTCTGTTGTGAACCGGCTTGGCGCAATAACATTCTGACCGACCAGGATAGAGTAAACCGCCATCGATCCGTCAGTACCGTTGACCACAAACAGACGATCCGATTCATCCGTAGATGCAGCCCTGCGCGCCGCCATGTCCACAGGATCTTTTAGCAAGTGAGAGCTTAGTGCTGATATGTTTCGCACCTGATAGGACGCTGTAGTGTCACCAAACTGGAACACATTGATAGATTTACCTTGACGCTGGATAAAGATTGACGCGCCATTTAGCTCTTCAATGGGTATTCCTGACTTTGCCCCAAGCCTAGTTTGTGGCCGCACAAAGAACGTGGAGGGGGTGATCGGCTCGTTAGTGCCTTGCAGAATTACAAACTCACCACCAGTCGTAAAGATCCTGAAGTCATTGCCAGAGAACAAGTTGACGATAGTATTAAGTTGATTGGTGTTGATAGTTGCTTCAACGCTCTCATCATCCAGGCCAGTTCCAGCAGCGAAATCAAAGTAATTGATTACACCAGACCCCCAGATAGTGTTTGGCCGAGACTTAGATCCACCAAAATACAACCGGCCCTCATGGAATGCAGCTGACCTGGGCCAACCGCGAGTGCTGGACCAAACGTCTTCGTAGCCGTGCTCACTTTCCCAGAAACCAGCAGTAACTGCATCGGTGTCAAAGAAGTCCACTTCCGTAACGGCCTTCATTTCAGTCGCAGAAACAAACTCTACATACCGAGCGCGACCAAATGTGCTTGTTACTTGAGCATACTCACCGACAGCGGATTCAGCAAATGCTTCAACCTTGTATCCGGTGGTGTTGTCCGGCACTGTATCCCATGCAGGATATACTCTCAAAACCTTAGTAGAGGCCACATAGTCCTCAACGTGCCGTGTTTGCCCTGATCCAGTACCAGAAGTTAAGGTAATAAACATACCGTTTGGTTGATCGTCAGTGGTGTAACTAGACGCAGCTTTAAGAGTGATTGTATCATATGCACCCGCCTGTGCTGTTCCAGTGTCAGTTGTTACGTCAGATGCGGTAATAGTAATGTTGCCCGTAGATGCACTCGGCGTAATAGTAAAGTCTGGCTGGTGCGTATC
>Ga0208643_1001565_pt1 | contig 12328 bp, 9 predicted proteins | sample VirMetDEL_Nov_12_FD_184516 | JGI IMG/M metagenome (GOLD analysis project Ga0208643, IMG submission 184516) | Aqueous microbial communities from the Delaware River and Bay under freshwater to marine salinity gradient to study organic matter... | ecosystem: Environmental > Aquatic > Marine >... | reverse complement strand
AAAAACTCGTAAGAAAGTTATGTCAAACGATATAGAACTACCTGCCACCATATAGTTTACACCTGCACTTGGGTTTAATACGCTTAAATCAAAGTCAACAATTCCTTTATAATAAACAACAGTCCCTGGGGATGGGTCTATATTGTAGTTTGTAAATCTTTTGGTATATGGAAAAGTGTAGCCATTAGAAATGCTTTCTGATATTAATTCAGTATAGTACTCTAGTTTTAGCTTATTTCCAGATACATCAATCAAGTCATACCCCTCCGTGTAGTTACCATAAACAAGTCTATTACTCATAACCGTCTGAGCCTTAGCGAATCTAGGTACATTATCGTAAAGCCTTAATATCTCAGAAGAAGGAAGTATTGTATAAATCTTACTGTTGTCAAAGGTATAAGTCCTAGATTGGTTAGGTCCCCATCCATTTTTTACCTTGTCCAGCTTCTCTATCACCCTAATTATTGGGTCGTCAGCATCCTTAAACAGTAAATCTATACCAACAACCAAATCTCCTCCTGTTTGAAATGTAATGATGGCTGCGTTAAACTTATTCTCCATTCCCTCATTAAGTACACTCTCTGCACTTAAAAAGAAATCTTTAGGCTCAAACGCAGGTTGTGAAAACTGAGATGTAGCAGAGTATTCATTGTTTGCGTACCTGTAACGGTATCCGAAACAGATAAACCTATCCTCCATGTAATTAATGTCATTTCCTATGTCAATAAGACTAACTGAAGGAGATGTAAGCGGTGCTTTCTTGATTACAAGTAAAGACTCATCGCTAAATGTATCTACATTTGAAACAGGAAACGAATAGCTATTATCTACGTCAATCCTTCTAGGAGCGTTGTAGTCATCCGTAAAGAATAATAGGTTTTCAACCAAAGAAACCCCTGTTATTAAATACTCAGGGTTAAAGTTTAAGGTGGTAATTATACCAGCTCCAATGTTATTCAAAATACTTACAACGTGATAGTTTAAGAAGGAAGTCTTAGTGTCAAATGATACTATCAAATCAAGTTTTCCACTAGCTCCAACTGTAAATGTTGGGTCGTGAACAAACCAAAACAGTCTTTCATTCGCTCCGTCTTCAAACGCTCCAATGCATCTAGCGTTAGCACTCAGTGGAGTACCATCTATATACTTAAGGCTTGTCAGCGGAAGGTTTCCTAATGAGTTCTCTATAGAGCCAACATTATTTCCCTCCGTAGAGTTAACCCTTACGTTTAATGCATCAATGTATTCACCGTCCTGCATAAGACGCACATCGGTAGACTTATTCATTCTACCCTTGGTAAAACTTCTAGTTATATTTGCCATATTATTTTATAATCTTATCCTGACCTCTCATGTTCATTAAAAGTCTTCCTGGGTGTATATTGCTGATTCTGATTTTTGCGTTCCTTAGAAGGGCTGATTTGTCCTTTTTAGCTCTATTTACAACATACTCTTGAACCCCCAACTTAGAATTAAGTATCGAGTACTTAATATACGCATAAATAAACTCCTCAAACATCTTGTTTACACTAATGCTTGATTCATCTCCATTCTCCATTCCATCAGAAACGTATTCCAATACACACAATTCACCTGCCATACTAGAGCTAAAGTTAATTACTCCTGACTTTTTATTTATAGTAAACGTAGGGTTTGCATTCGCAGTTTCAGTATTTAAACCAAACCTTGCTCCTATTGAGTAATCAAAGTACCAATCACCATCAATATTATACCCTGATTTTCCGTTATAAGCTCCTCCTCCCAAGTAAATGCTTTTCTTAGTTCCTGCTATTCTATCCGTGTCCAAGAAAGAAAACTGAGGTTTTAAAACATTTCCATTGATATCAAAAAGTATTCTGTAGTTATTATCCTGAAGGTAAGCATCAGAAGATGTTGCTTGAATATTTTCTGTAAGTGGTCTCAATACACCATTCTTGTAAAGAGATATCCTTACCCAGTTAACGTAATCAGGCGGTAATACAAACCTAAGCAAGTCAGATACATTAAGCTCTAACGCTTTAATTTCCTTAAACGCATCGTAGTTTAATTCTTGTATTCCCCTCTTAGCGTGAAATAAAACCTTATACCTCTCTTCATTATTAATTAATGAGTGGTTTCCAGCATACATCACCATAAAGTTATTTACTATGTCCTTAAGTGTAACGTACTGATAAGAACCCCAGTTTTCATTTTCTGGTGTTGCTCCTCCGTTCTCGTAGTATTGATATTGTGATATATATGCCATTATGCTTGTGTTTGATTATCTTTTTGTTCTTCCGTTTGAGCAAATTGGTAAACGTCTGCTTCTCTTATTGATATACCTGCGTACTGTAATATCTTCGCAACTAACGAAACCTCGTCATCCAATGGAAGCTCGAAGTCTTGGTAGTCAGGTTGACTCGCATCAAATGCAGGCTCGCCATTTGCTAAAACAATGTAAGTCCACTTTGGTTCTTTTGGATACCTAATGTACTGAGCTAATACCTGCCCATCGTTCTTCATGTTCTTAGGAAAGACTGTGGTTGTTCCTGACTCCTCTGTGTAAACAGGGAATACTTCAGATGGTGCTGTGAATGGGGTGCTATTAAGCATTGTTATTTTACTGTGGCTTACCCTCTCTGCTTCGTTCTGAACCGCTGAGAATATAGAATAATCTCCAGGTAAAGCTGTAAATATATCATCATCTAAGGATAGAACCGTGTCGCTCACTATTGCGGTTATTTCTGCTGAGGTGTAAGTAGTCGTGTTGACTACAACGTCTCCAACAGCTACAGTAGCCGTAAAAGTAGCCGTTAGGTCTACCAGTTGATTTGCAGAAACAGATGTAATCGTTCCACCGACCCTAAACGTCTGGTAGGCTAATATTTTATTAATTAAATAGTAATCCTCTCCCGTTGTCGTTGCCGATGGTAAGAAAAATTTATTAGCGTTACTATATCTAAGGTAGTCTGTTTTACTAAACTCATCAATTACTTCCTCTAAGCCCTTTGTAATATCTGCATACCCTGTACCTGAAGAGCGCTTATTCTCTTTGTTTATCTGGTAGTTATACTGGTAGAAATAACTTTCAAATATATCCATCTGAGCCTGTTTTGAAAACAAGTTAAAATCTGATGGAGATAAATATCCGTAGTTATTTTTGTTTAGTACAGACAGTACCGTATTTCTAACTGTGTTTATCATCCTTTACTTTTTTTACAAAGATAAGCAAAAAAAAAGAGGAGCATAAAAATGCCCCTCTCTCTCCTGTGTATATGTTTAATTATTATTCTTGTAATAAATTTTCAAGCATTTTCAATGATTCAAGACCATCGTCACTTGACAAGTAAGAAGCTACCGTCTCCTTGGCATCATTTCCGTAAGGAACTGTTAGCATTCTTGTTTTATTAGAGGATGTACTATACCACACCTCTGTTTTATTTTTTCTGAAAGATATTAAACCTTTATCAAAAAACATCTGAACATTACCTTGCAACTGTAGCGTAGGGTCTGTTAGTGTATCTAAAAAGTATTCAGGTTCTCTTTTTGCAAAAACCAATATATCACGCCTTACCTCGGCAGTAGACATCTTTGATGTGTCTCTTCCAAATAATACTCTGCTTATGTTTTCAAGCATGTTAATGTCAAGTTCTTTGGCAGCTATAAGTGCATCAATTTCTAGGTTGAGTATTTCAACATCCATTGAGGCATCTTTTTCGTTGTCAATCTCTACGAACTTAACTCCATTAAGTGGGTGGTAATGTAAGAACTCCTGGAGCACTGGATTTGTTCTTGTAACGCTTAACATTCCATCTTCAAATATCACAGGCTGCAATATTGCATTATCATCCTGTTCATCTTCAAATGGTGTCTTTTGGTTTGATGAGTAACGAAGCACCCTATTAGTGTTAGTGTCTTCGTCAAAATACATTAAAGGAAACTTCCTTGAGTTCCTTGTAGGCAGCATATAAGAAAGAGGAGCTGCGTCTCTTGTTAGTTTGTAGAACTTATCTACACTTTTTGTTTTTTTCTTTGTCATTTGATATAATTTATATTTGATTTATAATAAAAAAGATTGAGGTCGCAAAATGCGACCCCAACCATTTTAGTTTTTATGCTTAGTCTTGGAACAAGAAGAAGTTGTTTGCACCTAAAGTACATACAGCTCTCTCAGACAAGAAGTTCACTTCCATAGCATCTAAATCGCTAGTCTGTGCACCACCTGCTGAACCTGTAATCCATGTCTTGTAACGTCTGTCTTCAGTTTCAGAAGCTCTGTATCTAACGTGTAAGAATGGTCTCTTAGCATTTTTCCCCATCACTTGGTCATAAACAGATGTAGAACCTGCTGGAACTAATAGTCCACTTACACCTCCTACTGTTAATCCACCTCTCATTGTTGGGTCATTCAAGTATTTCCAATCTGACTTGTAGAAATCATACCCTCTTCTGAATCCTGTGAATCCTAAGTTAAGAGCCATATCCTTGTCATTATCGAAAAGACCGTAAGAAGTACCACCTGGAGAACCGTAAGAGTTCTGAGCAGCTAACATATCATCGATACCGAAACCAAAGTCTCTGTCTACAAACAATACATTTTCTTCGATAGCACCCTGCTTATCTAATCTAGCTACAATAGCATCCCAGTCAGTTAAAGCAGTTGGAAAACCACCACCCCATACGTTTCCTCTGTTTCCTACAACGTAGAAGATACCTTCAGAACCGTCAGCTACTGCTGCGTTATTTGTGTTAGCCATTGGTACAGCCTCAATCATTGCTGTCTCCAAGTAGTCATCGAATCTCAAACGAGTTTCGTGCTCAGACTTCAAATACCATAAGTATCCGCTTCCTCCGTTTTCAGTACTAACCTCTACCCATCCGATTTGAGCCATATCAGAACCTGATACTGCATACTTATCTTTCAAGATAATTGGTTTGTTTTCAAAGATTGAGCTATCAGCCTCTAAAGAACCTTTCATTCCCTCAGTTCCTTTCTTGAACTCAGAACCGTAGATGAATACAGTTATATCAGAACCTGCTGCAAAAGTTTGACCCCCTGCTTCGTAGTAAGCTACTTCAAATGTGTTACTAGCAGGTGCTGGAACTGCAGTAACGATAGCCTTGTTAGAACCTCCTGTTCCTGTTAACATTACAGTCTGTCCTACTCTGATTGCAAGACCTGCTGTAGCTAATGGACTTGTTCCAATTTGTGCTGCTGGAACTGTAAATGTAGCTGTATCTGACGTTGCTACATCTGCTGTAGTCATGTTTTCATATTTTGTATGTAGTCTTCCTTGCTCTGACCATTTGATAAGGTCTGAGTTAGAAGGCATTTCAGCTCCTACCATTCTTAAGAATGAAGATATTGTTCTGTTACCATATCTTTCAAATTCTTTCTCATAAGTATCTGGAAGATACTGATTTAAGAAATTGAAGTTGGTAATGTAATTTGTTGCCGTTGGGACTTGATTAGCACTTGGCTGTAAATCAAATCCTGGCGTTGGGTTTATTTGTCCTGCCATCTTATTTTGTTTTTAATGTTTATTTTTTACTCCTTATTTTTAAGCCTTTCCCAGCATCTGGGTTTAAAGCTCTAACTTGAGTTCCCCCTTTGGAGTTAAAGTCAGGTGTTGCACGCTCAGACATATTCACGTTCTTAGTCTTTCGCATAACATCATCTACTGCCTCCGATTTACCTTGCTCGTAAAAGAACTTGGCAAACTTTTCAGGGTTCATCGCTACGGCTAATGACTTGTGGTATCCGACAGCGTCTTTCAGTAACCCATCGTCATCCAAGAACTTCTTAATGAAATTCTGTGGAGTCTCTTGAATTGACTTTAATTCTGCTGCATCACCAGGAGAGAATGAAACCTTCTTGTTATCATCAAGGGAAAACTCAAAACCTTTGAACTCTCCTCCGAAAACTTCGTCAGTCTTCTTCATAAACCATTCAGATTTACGATTTGCTTCCTCCTCATAAGTGGTCGCCTGTTGAACATACTGCTTATACTCCTCTAAACCCCTTGCGTCTTCTTCAGAAATAGAACTCCCACTTGACTCAAGAGGAATCCTGTATTTTTCTTTTTCAGACTCAAAGTATTCTTTGGCCTTAGCAATAGTTTTCTTTTTATTTATTTTAATCTTCTTAATGTCTGACTCGTCATCATATTCATCAAACTGGTATTCTTCCATCAATGAATCAATGTCTTCGCTATCTAATCCTTTCTCAGTAGCAACCAAGTAATCCCTTAACAAGTTGTCAGGGTCTTGCGAATCAATGTCTCTATTTAACTTAACAAAGTCATTAATGTCTCTGCCTGTTTCTTGCTTATACTTATAGTAAGCAGCAACGTCTTCAGGTAGATTAACTTCAGAACTTTCTTTTTCAGCCGTAATCTCATCCAATGAAGATAACTCCCTTCCGTATTTATTCTTAATAAATGAAAGTATATCCTCCTCTCTTAATTCAGCCGCAGTAACTTCTTCTTCTGCTACCTCAACTGGTTTAACTTCTTCTTCTACAGGAACGTCAACATTTTCTGTTACGTTTGTAACCTCTTGCTCACCACTAAACTTCTCCTCGTGTTTAACTAAAAGCTCTTGCTCTACTTCGGCTATAGATTTTTCTTCTCCTGCGTTTACTTCTCTTACTTTAATTTCCATTGTTATTTGATTTTATTTGCAAAGATACATAAATTTTATTATAACTATCTAGGATTGAACTCAGCGAAGTCGAAGCCATCAAGGCTGTCTTCGTTAGATTCAAAATTGACAGGTGGTAAATTATTTTTTCTTTGCTCGATTAATTTTGATTGTTGTGTACTCTGTTGGCTTATTCTTTTGGATTTAGCATCCTCCTTCATAACCTCTTTATCTTTTACAGCATCAACCTCTACCCCCTTAAGCTGCATCTGTAAAGAAAATTCTTTATCCATTAGCTCCACTTTTAATTGAGCCTCTCTCTCCATCTTCATCATCATTCCATCCATCTCGGATTGATTAATCTGCATCTTAGATTGAGTCTCAGCCTGTATCTTCTGCATAGCTGTTTGAGCAGCAAGTTGTTGTGATTGCTGTTGTGATTGCTGTTGAGCTTGCTGTTGCTGCTGAACCATCTTCTCTTCTCTCTCTTGCTTCGCTATTCTCTTCATCTTTAGAAGCTGATTAGCTAGCTTAAGATTCTTTATCTCTCTAATATCAATAGCATCCTCAAGGTTAATATCTCCCTTAGATAATGCCATTTGTACATTCTGCTCAAGCATTGCCTTCTGCTCTTCATCTGGAGCTATTTCAATAAAAATACCAAAGTCGTAAATATATAAATCTGAAATCTCATTCAGTATGCCTACGTTATACTTCCCTATCTTATTTACAAATTCCTCCCTAAAATCAGAGTACTGCAATATATCTGCAACCCTATACGATATAGCCTCAGATAGTGCTCTATAAATATAAAGACTTCCGTCTAGTATGTGTCTCGTAGCCGTGTTAGAGTTTAACGCTGCTAACTTCTGAACGCCTACTAAAGCGTTAGAGTCAGGCGTTGAACCATCCCTAGCTTCATTAAGCCCAGTTACAGAACGAATCATATTTAAGTAATGGTTATAGTTTCCTATAAGCATCTGCATCTTGCTTGCACCAGAATTAGATGTAAGTTGTTGAATTGGAACTCTTGCGTTGTTAAACTCTCCGTCTTGAGTGTAAGACCTACCAATAACAGAACCTGTTTGGAAGTATAGCCTTAAAGCATCCTCTGGATTATATGCAGCACCCGTTCCCAGGTCTACCTCGTTTAATCCATCTGCATCAATAAATACACCGTCAGGAACAACCTTAGCAATTACCTGCTGTATTTTTAAATGAGTAATTTGTATTAAATCCGCAAAGGGAATCATCCTTCTAACTAAAGACTCAATATTACCCTTGTACATCCTTGGAGCACAAGCCACGTAGTTAGGAATAGCGTGCTGAGATGCAGACTTTGGTCTCACCATGTTCTCAGACATTTCCCACTTAAGTATAATGTTTGTACCCATAACCATAACTCCATCGTACCAAACGTCAATAGTTTTTGAAACTTTTTCAAACTTAGCCTCTTCCATCATTTCTACAGGAGGATTAAATTCATCGTCCTTCTCTATCATTTTTATGTTTCCGTTGTCAGAAACCTTCTTCTTGTATACTATAGTTTTAGTGGTCTTGTAGTTGAAGTAAAGAAGAGTAGCCGTGTCTGCACTAAAGATATTATTGTCATAATTCTGAGCTACGTTATAGTAATCATACCAACTCTGCCCACTTTTAGATATAGTCTCTAACTCCTCGTTAGTTATCGTAGGGTCAATCTTTCTTATCTCATTAACGTGAACAGATTTAATTTCTCCCCAGTAAAAACAATCCTTAAAGTGAGGGTCTTCGGTGTAACTGTAAACCACATTGGCTGGGTCTACGTACTTAATCTCCACTCCTGAACCTGGTAAAAACTCATGCTTTGTAACGGAAACTCCTAGTACGGTTAAATCGTAATCAAGCCTTTTTCTTAAGTCAATGTATTTGTTCTCCTCTAGTATAGTGTTAATAGCCTCTTCCTCTGCTATTTCAATAGCAGGCTTAAAGTTAAGCTGCATGTAAAGAGATAGTTCCTCGTCTGTCTTAGGCAAAGTTTCTGGCTCTACAACGAAAGGATTAGCTCCAGTCTTCTTTTGAATAATATCAAGGATAGGCTTTGCAATCATTTGCTTTTCAAGAGTCTTCTGATACTTGTTCCTGTTAGATTGAGATAGTGCATCCTGGGAGTAAGCCTTAACCTTAAATAATCTGTCAGACATTCCGTTAACAACAATATCTACAAACTTAGGTAGTATTGGCACTGGTGTCCAGTCAAGGTTTAAGTAAGACAAGTCTCCATCAACTGATAGTTCGTTCTTATACTTACCAACAGACTGTTCCCCTCTAGCGTATATCCTTAGCCTATGAAATTCTTTTGATTGCTCGTAGAATCTACAGTTATTACTATCCTTTTTAAACCACTCGTATTGAATAGCTTGACCAACCTGTAAACCAAATTCGTCTGTCTTTTTTTCTGCATCAGATGCAAATTGATTAGGAAAACTTGTTGACTTTATATTTACGTTTATTTCTTTCATCTAATTATTTGGCTACGATTTCCATCATTACTATACCTTGCAAAGGTAATACTTATTTTTGATTGTGTTTTTTCAGTCTGGTAAAGGTTTTTTTGACAAGCCATTATTGCTAGTCCAGAGCTAATAGACGCATCGTGTTTCGTTCTGTTGTTAATGTCAAACCTTGCCCAATCCTGCAGCGTTCTATTGAACGACATAGAGCCCATGTCTTCAGAATTTCTGAAAGCTCCGTCCGTATCAAATCCAACGTGTTTTTCTATGTAAGACTCAATAGCTGCTGCGTGAGCTTGCTTTATGTCTTCAGATGAGTTAGGTATCCCACCAAGCTCCTTCTCTGTCTTAGAGAGCTTGTTATACACCTTATCTGGTCTGTTTACAGAAAATCCTCTGTACCCTCTATTCTTTAAGTGATATAAAAGCCTCGGCTTGTTGTTCTCCACAAGGATAGGCATACCATAAAACACGCAAGCCATAAGAACGTCCTCAAAGAATATCTCTGCCGTCTGAGGCCTAGCTATGTACTCTAAGAAAAATTCGTTGCTAGGTGCTTCATCCATATTAAACTTAGTCAGTCCGTGAAGAGAACCGTTAGAACCTCCACCGCCAACAGTACCCGATATGTCATAACTATCGCAACCAAACGCACCAATGTGTTCGTTCCCAGGATACTTAATACCATTCTTTACTATTATATTGTTTTGTAAGCCCTTATTAGGAGTCCATCCGACATAAAACCTTCCACCCTTATCAGGGCTGAAGATAACCTTGCTATCCTTAATACCATCCTTCCAATGAAAAGAGCCCCTTGTTACGTGATGTTCTGATATTAAAGTGTCGTTATAGTCTATCTGCTGATATATCTTTGTAAGGTTAAATATTGATTGCTTACTCTCATCCCTAAACGCATGAGATTCTGTTCTCGGAAACTGTCTATAAAATTCATTCAAAGCGTCAGCGTCACTCTTTAAGGAGTCCACCTCTGCCTGCCAATAGTCAATCGCTCCCTCTGTAATCATCTCACCGTCAATACCAAGTATAGGTTTTTCTGGAGTATCAAAAACAGGCATTCCATACATATCAATGAACCCCTCCATGTTCCACTCCATTGGAATAAACAACGAATACATCCCACTCTTTGTCTGACCGTTCCTGTTCCTCTTAGTAACGTCTGAATCCTCGTATAATTTTTTGAAATTTCCACCCCCCTTGTTTAAAGCATTTGAAGTAGAACCCATCATGCATTTACCTATAATCTTACTACCCAAACGTAAACAAGTTTTTGTAACCCTCCAGTTGTTTAGTATATTATTTGGCTTAATCCATTTCCCACTTTCATCGTGAACCAATAAAAGTAATTTTTCTCCATCGTAACTGTTATCATCCGTGTTCTTCCAATCGACTGTCGTATCAAGACCTTGCATGTCGTCATTCAAAACAGAAAACATATTTTTCTTTGTAATCTTAGACGCAGGAACTCTAAACGCTAATTCAGTCTTAGGCTTATCCATACCATCCATAATTGGCTTAAAGAAGAAAGGAAGCCTACTGTTTATAGGAACTACCTTGTCTGTAAACATCTTCTTAGCATCGCTACCCGTCTTGGATAGTATTCCAACCCTTGAGTCGTTAGCCAGAGTACCTACGTTTACGCACTCAGAAGAACCCATAAAGGAAAATCCTGAACGTCTTATCTTTAAGTAGTCCATTCCAAAGCTTCTTTTATCAGCCCTGCATGCCTCCCAATAAATCCAAAAAATTCTATTAGCCTCCCTAAAGTCAGGGTAACCCACGTCAATAGATGCCCACTGGAGGTACATGTAATGAGAGCCTGTTATGTAAGACGGAACTCCGTTATTCTTAAAGAACATTCCACTCTCCCTGTAATCAAACTCCTGCTCAATGTAATCAACCCACCTGTCCTTAAACTCTGATGGCATATCATTCCATTGGAATATAGACTTTATCCTAGATAATTCCTTTGGAAGCTCTTGCCTCTCCCAGTGCTGCTCTTCTTTTTTCTTAGACCTTGACCAGTATGACTTTGGAGTGGCAGGCAGACCAATAACTAAACCACTTATGCTAATAACGTCACCAAGAGTTCCGTCCTTTGATATGATGATAACATCGTACTTTGAGTTATATCCATACTCCCACGACTTACCTTTATTTTTGCTGGTAAGCACAGACTTGGGGATGAAATCCTCTAGTACTCTATATAAGCTATTGTTTTTTTGACCTTCGTTCTGCAAATCCTTGTTTTGTATCTGTTTTACTAGTTCCCTTTTCTATCGTATCCAAAGCTTCCTTCTCAAGCTCTAGTCTACTTAAAATTTCAAAGGCATCGAATATAGCTAACTTCTTAGTGGCAGCAGCATTCTTAAGCCTATCTGCTGAAATCTCATCCTCCACATCTGGCTTTATAATCTCTTCCCTGGCAACCTTTATAAGCTGCTCGACAGCTCTGTGCCCAGCTTCAATAATCTTTAACTTTATTTCTTTAGAGCTATCCATGTTACAACTTCATTGTTATTTGATGGTCATAAATTCTATAAAGCTTTTCGTCATCAACCAAAAACTCATACTCGCTTTCTGGTTTAAATGAAACCTTATCGCCTACATTAACTCCCTTACTCAGCAAGTATTTATTTGTATACTTCATTACACCAACCAACGGCTCTTCCTTTACATTCTTATAAAGAAAAGATTCCTCTGTTTTAATTGGCTTTATAAAGCAATACCTATCGTACGCATGCCATTCTCCATCCTGCTTGTACATGAAGAACTGCTCCTGGTCTATGAAGAATAAATCGTCTTTAAAAAAGCTTTTGCCACTCTTTTGCCTACCCTGCATATCGAAATAAAACTTAAAAACATTATGATGAACAAGTAAAGTGTCACCAATTTTAATTTCTCCTTCATAACCTAATGGCGTTTCTATTACTTCTGCGTAACGATTTGAAAACTTATGGTCTTCTTCCGATGTGCTTGTTATAAACTCAGTACCTGATATCTCTTTTGTGTTGTCGTATCTCTTGCCATTAAGTGGCTTTACGATAAATTGGAATGGTGCTTTCATAGTTGTGCTTACGAGCCGCAACCAATACAATCTATTTGACTATCTGTTGGCTTGACCCCATTTAATTTCATTTTAATATTGTGGATTTCGTCAGATAATTCTAACTTATCCATCCAAGTCTTCCCCTCCT
>Ga0208643_1001563_pt1 | contig 12335 bp, 8 predicted proteins | sample VirMetDEL_Nov_12_FD_184516 | JGI IMG/M metagenome (GOLD analysis project Ga0208643, IMG submission 184516) | Aqueous microbial communities from the Delaware River and Bay under freshwater to marine salinity gradient to study organic matter... | ecosystem: Environmental > Aquatic > Marine >... | reverse complement strand
ATATACCTACTTTAACTAGTACGGCTCGATCTCCATCTACGATACATTTGTCACCCTCATTAAAACTACCGTCAAATTTAAATCTAATACCAGTAATAAAGTTTGTTATTAGATCCTTAATAAAAAAGCCAAGCCCTAAACTAAGGAATATTGCTATTAGTGGTACTAAAGCATTAGTAAGGTCTAGTGATATACTGTCCAGTGATTGCATTATAGTTAGTCTCCATATAGATCAGGTATTTTTTTAAGACCTTTTACTACTTCATTTATTAAATTTGCTTCTTCTGCTGTTATATCTAGTACAGTTTTAACCTCTGGTCTAATCCTTCCTGTAGCTTGTTCTTGTTTTATAGCTCTAAGAACTTGTTTGTCAGGTTTTGATGCTACAGTTCTTATTATACCTAGAGGATGTAATTCTTTAAATTTAGAAGTTAAATCTTTTTTCATTTTTGAAATTACATTTTTAAGTTCTATAGCTTTGTTTTCTTCATTTAATTGATTGTATACTTTATTATTTGATATATAGTTTGCAAGATTATTAGATACTAAACTAGATCCTACCAGTTGTAGAGCTTGGTCATACTCAGGTAATCCTGTAGGTCTAAATAGTTTCCAATCTACTATACCTAATCTAGATATTTCTTCTTCTACTAAACCCATTCTTTGTTGTTTAACAATACCAGTAACTTGTTTATACAGAGGTGCAACAGCAGCTATTGGTTGTTCTTTATAAAGGACATATCGTGTTGCAGGAACTCTAGGACTATCTGGATCTTTAAGTCTATATTTATCCAAAGCCTTATATTCAATATTTATTTTACCATCTTTACCTTTTCTTAAACCATGATCTCTAAAAGTAAGATATGCTTTACCTTCAGGAAGATTATTAAAAATTTGTGCTAAAAAGTTAGGACCAAATCCTTCACTGTTTTTTGCAACCCTTAAAATTCTTATATTAGTTTCAAGATCATTTTCTAAAGGATTAAGTAAAAATTCTTCTTGAACATCTTTTATCAACTTTAAAGGTGTAGTTAGTGCTGCAACAATAGTTCCACTTGCTCTACCTAATGCTTGATAAAACTTTTCGGTAGACATGGGATCTTCATCAAAAAGAAAATCAAATGAGTGTGCTTCAAGTTGTCTGTATATACCTGACCTTCCTGTTGTGCCTAACAGTGCTTTAAGAAAATCTTCTTTTGTTTTATCTTTTATTGTTGTTCTTTCATCATCAACCAACTGTTTTATAAACTCTCCCATATATGCATGAGGAGCAAAAGGAAACCAAGTAGCTATATCTAATTGACCAGGAGTATCATCCTTCAAAAGGTTCCACTCTGTACCAGCGTACTCAGAGTTTCTTACAGCATATGCTAAAGTTAGTAATGCAGTTCCCGATATACCTTTAGATAATCTTTTTATAGCTGCATCTTTTTGAAAACCTGTAGCATCATTTCTCCACATATTTGCAAATTTATTTTGACTAAAGGGTAATACTGTCAAAGGACTATGCTCATATAGATACTTATACATATTAATTAAAAACTTAGGAAAGGGTATAATAGCAGAACCAACAACAGGTAAATTAGACATCTTATACACTAAGTCAGAAAATTCTCTACCTACTGCATTTTCTGCAATGTTCCTAGATTGATAGTTATACTCTAAGGCCCACTCCATACCATCATTTATAAAACGACTATCTATATCACCTATTCTACCTTCTTTTATAAATTTATATACATCTAAACCTTCTCTTGCCATAGAGTGTTTTAAACCCACCATAAAAGAAGTAGACTTCATATATCTATCTTGTATACTATTAAGAATGTTTGCTTTCATTAAAGCAGACTCTAGCGGATCTGATACAACACCTAATGCTCTACTAACAAGACCTCTTTTATTTCCTTCCATTTTAGAAGCTAAATTAGCTATTTGAGATGCTTCATAAACTGCTTCAGGACCATCTAATAGTTTTCTTACTTCTGGTTTTACTGATGCTATAAATTCTGTCATAAGTCTATGTTCTTGAGGATTAAACATAGCACCTAGATGATCAAATCCATCTAATAAATTAACAGGTCTATGAGTAGGACCACCACCAAATGCTGGTAGTATTGAAGTTATAATATTATCAACAGTTCTTGCTGTAGCATCTACAGGTGTTCTTATTATTCCACCCATGACGTTACGAATAGTTGTTGCAGGTTGAGCAATCATACCTAGTCGAACCATTCTATTCCATTGCCCACCTCTTTCTACTAGGGTGCTAGTTGGCCCACCCCAATGATCTAGCCTTGCTCTTTCAGCTAACATAGAGGAATAGTATGCTTCTGTTTCTTCACTTAACTTTGTAGTACCTAAAACTTCTTGAGCATATGCTAGAGGATTTTTTGCTGCTCCTATTAGATCAGCTTCGCTTTTTAATTCTCCTGTAATATGTTTAAACTGTTTTTGCATACCTTGATTAAAAGATTGTAAAAATAACTTTCTAGCTTCTTTTTTTACTCTACTTGCATCTGATAATATCTTTGCAGATTCTCTAGTTGTTCCTAAATAGCTACCTTGCATAAAAGATACAAATTCTATTTTACTAACCCCATTTGCTTTTAATATTTTAGTAAAATCTTTACTATTAAAACCATTAGCATTATTCTCTAATGCATCAGATACTTGTTGAGATATACGTTTATTAGGATTATACATCATACTAGCTTGTTGTAGTATATCTGTAAAAGCATTGTTTATTCTCATCATAGCATTAGTAGATAATTTAAAATCAAAGTCTACTGTACCACCCTTTTTAACAACAGGTATTTCTATATCTTTAAAATATTTTTTTAGTTGTTTTTGTAGATCTTCAAAACCTCTATCTGCAACATCTTTATTAAAAATTTCAGAATCTTTTATAATTTCTCTTTGTATTTTCTTTTGTATTTTAGCATCAAAAGGGTCCATAACCTTTACTTCAGATGTTTTAACAACTTTCTGTATAGGATCTCCTGTCTTTTCATCAAACCCCATATTTAATGTATAAGTATCATCTTTATTTGTACTAACTATATACCCTATATTCTTTTGACTTTTACTTTTACCTATAGTAACAAAACTTCCTTCAACAATTTTGTTATCTAAAAATGCTCTACCAGCTTCAGTAGACTCTAAGTAAACTTGTTTTCCTTGAGCAACTATATCTGTATAGTCACTACCTTTAAATAACTTTTTAGCACCTAAACCTACAGCACCTGAAATAGCTCCAGGAACTAAAGCAGAAGCAATAGCTAAACCTGTTCCATACGGATTGTATCCTTCACTGTAGTCTATTTGTTTTTCTACCCCTTGAAGAGAGGCATCTCCAATAACTGCACCAGTAGCATCAGTCAGTGTACCTCCTGCTGTAGAAGCTAAAATTTCTCTAGGTGTTGTTTTACTACCTAATTTTATTCCTGTTTTTAATCCTGCTCTTACTCCACCATTAAGTGCTACTCTTGCTGCTATACCTGCTGCTCCTCCAGTAAATACACTTAACCATGTTGAGGGTGCAGTAAAACCTCCAACTAAATAATCAACAAATGCTGTAGTATTATTTGCAGTATCGTCTTCCCAGAAAGTTGGTAAGGCACGATATACAGAGTACACGTCTTTTAACTCTTGCTTTTGTTCTTCATCAATTTCATCAGAGGCAGTGATGCTCCATAATTTATATGCATCCATTTCGTTTACATCTATTTCTCTAAATTTTTCATAAAAAGCATCTAACAGTTCTTCTTTAGTTTCAAAATCAACTTCACCAAACGTATTCATTAATACATTTTCTGCTTTTGATAGAAATTCAGGATTGTTTAAAAGACCTGCATATGAGTTTTCTTCTATCTTCATTTTGCACCCTCAAATAAATACGGCTCTGAAATTAATGTTTCAGGATTTTGTTTAAATACAACTCGTCCTAAGTCTGTTTGAAATTCTCTGTTTTTACTATTAGCTAAGAATCTGCGTTTAAAATCTCTATAATCTTTTGCTCCTGCAAAGGCATTTATAAATTCTTGTTTACTTATTAATTTTCCTCCCCTTAACTCAGTTTTAACCTTAGTATTAGTAGTAGTATTACTTTTATTTACAGCAGTTGTTTTATCAGTGCCTGTAAAAATATTATTTTCTAATGTTTTACCTACACTAGCCCTAGCTCTTTCAAATGCTGTTGCACCTCCTAAGGTATACTGTGTGCTACCTGTATACAAAGTATTTACAGTTTCCTCAATAGCTACTCTATATTCATTAAAATCATTAATAACTGCTCTTATTTGCTGTTGTTTTGCTTCATTTTTAATATTATTATTTTTTATAAGGGAACCAGCATCTATAGTTAATACCCCTTCTCTTGCAAAAGATTCTACTGTTGGTGGTTTTGAAATACCTAATCCTTTTAATTTTAAACCTAAGTCTTGTTGTAATAATTTACGGACAGGTAATCTAGCGTTATCTAGTCGTTCTTGTACATTAAGTTTTCTATTCTCTGCCTGTAATAATCTTACATCAGCAGGATCTAAATCAGGCATTTCTGCTGGATCACCATCACTAGCTCTCTGGTTTCTGTAGTTCATTAATTCATTATATACTCTTTCACCCTGTTCTTTATTTTCAAAAGTATCTATGTATTTCTGTCGTACTGTTTCTGAGACACTTCTATTAGGAGCGCGACCTAGTAATGTACCTAATACCGTAGATGCAACTCTAGATCCCATAGTTTCAGGTGTTTCACCTTCAGTTCTTATAGTCTGTTCAGTGCTTTTTGCAAATGCCTGAGACATCTGTTGAGGCCCAGTTAAAGGTTCTGTTGTACTTGGCATTTCTTCAGCCATATCTTTTCCCGCAGCAGTAGTACGAGCTAAACCTTTTAAAATCTGATTTGTTTTTTCTGGATTTTTACCTGCAAGTTGATGAGCATAAATAGTAGCTTCCATAGAAGGTCTATACCCAAGACTAGTTTCAGCAGATATTTGTAGAGGACGAATTATCTTTTTTCTATTTCTAATTATCTCATCAGAGTCTTTTTTTCTAGCACTAGCTTGTTCTAATATCTTTAGACCACGTTTAACATCATTGTCAAACTCTTCTATATTTTCTTCTCTACGTTCTTCTCTTCTTGTCAATGCAGAAATAACTGCTCTTTTAAAAAATGACATTTTACGCTCCCATCAAACCTTTACGCTCAGTTTCTTCCTGAACCTCTTCTTCCTCTTCTTCTACCTCTTCAGGTTCTTCTGAGCTATCTTCTTCTCCTGTTATTTTTTTAATTTTAGCTTCAACAAACTTTGTATTTATTTGTCTAGGAAGTTCTAAGACGTACTCTACTTCTTCTTTATTTGCTATAGCTTCTAGTACTCTAGCTACTTCTGGTGTCATTAGTAGAGCTACATCATAAGTTATTACACCTTCTGCTACCATGTTATTAACTATACTATTAGTAATACCTTCTATAGGTAATCCTTCTTCCATACAAAATACAACTTTATCATAGTTATCTCCTCTACCTAAAATTTCTATAAAGGTTTCAAAAGCCTCTGTTGGAGAAACTATTTTAGGAGGTTTTTGCCATTTAGCTGTACCAACTTCCTCAGTAAAGGAAGAACCAGCAATAGGACCATCACCTAAAAATTCATTTAACATATTATATACCTCCTATTTATACCTTAAAAGTTCCAAACTCACCTACTTGCGTACCTTTTTCTGGATCTAATCTATCTGCTACTAACTTTGCCTTTGCTACCATCTGATAATAATCATACATTTCTGCACTTTGTTTAGTTTTTACTACTCTACCTGAGTCAGGTTTTCCTGGAGTAGGACTTCTAGACTCTTTAAAACCAGATCTTGATAAATCTGAAGCAGCAATATCTAATGGACTTGCTTTTTTAGGTTTCTTTTTACCTAGTTTTCCAAGAACATTAAGTCCTAGAGATACTGCTTGACCTGTAGTAAACATAATATACTCCTTATTAACTTGGTATCATAGGATCAAATTCAGGAGCATCAAAAGATCCACTATCAAAAGCTCCACCAGTATCTCCTATAAAATCTCCAGAATCAATAGCTATGTCGCTTAAACCCATAGAAGGGGTATCTGGGCTACCAAAGAAACCTTTTGCAATATCTCCAAAATCTCCTGCAAGATCAGACACAACATCAAAAGCTAAGTTACTTACTTTATCTGCAAACATACCATCAACTTTTTTACCATAAATAAAAGATGCATATGCTATTTTCTTTTTATACTGATCATTGTCACGAGAAGTAGTTCTAGCCCAGAACTCATTATCTCTAAACTGTTGCCAACGATTGTTTAGTGCAGTCTGGCTCATGTTAAACCTATTCATGACATTCATCTGGTTAGCAGCATTTTGTAGTGCAGTATTCTGAGTATTAACCTGTCTACGCCATACAGCATTAGATTGATCTATAAGTATACTATTCTTAGTATTAAACTGCTCTCTCTGGTTCTCTAGATTAGCATTGAATTGGTTCATAGTATTTGTCTGTCCAGCATTAAACTGGGCTATAGCATTCTGTTGTTGTGCATTGAACTTACTTGTCTCATTAAATAGTCCTGCAAAGAACTGGTCATTCTGTTGCTCACTAGATGCATTAAACTGTTTGGATGAGTTAATAGCAGACTGATCATTAAACAGAGCCTGTACCCTTTGTTGAGAATTAAATACTCTAGTCTGTTGTTCATTGTTTAAGTTCTGTATATCTAGCTGTAATGTCTGTTGTGAGTTTAGTACTTCTGCTTGTTGTCTATTATTTAAGTTTGCTTGTTGGAATGCAGCGAATGTCTGAGCATCAGCAGCAGCTATAGGTGTAGCAGCTTCCATAGCAGCATTAAGTATAGCTTCTCCTGCCATTGTAGATGCACCCATACCTCGTGCTGCTAGTCTCTGTTCAGCTAAACGTATAGATGGTGCAGCCCATGACGGTATTTCACCACCATCAAACTGAGCAGTAAGAGATGCTAACTGACCCTGTACCGTTGATTGAGTGTCAACTTGTTCTTGTTGGGCTGTTACGAAATCTCTTAGATCAGTTTGTTGTGCTGCCTGTATATTCTGTTGTTGAACTTTATTGAACATTTCTTGAGCAGTAAAGTTAGCAGGTCCAGTTTTAGGTTGAGCAGTTGCTTGTTGTACATTCTGCACTGTTTGCGTAGGTGCGAATGTGGATCTAGGGTCCAGTTGATAATTCTGTTTATTAAGCAATTCCTCTGGTTGTACTTGTTGCATTGTAGGTTTAAATATTGTACCACCTGTCGTAGGTGCTTCTCTTCCTTCAAATTTACCAAAAGTATCGTAATGTTGTTGTGCAGATGTAAAATCTCCCCTTTGTATAGCTTGAGCAACATCTGGATGTGCATCCATGTAACCTTGTGCGTCTAGTGTTCCTTGTATTAACGTAGGATTAGTTGCCATGTTTGCCTGTTGGCCTTGAGCAGTTTGTTGACCATATGCATCTACGTTACCTAAATTAGTACCTTGAGCAGTTCTGAATGCAGTAGCTCTGCTAGGATCATCAAATGCACCTTTAAATCCTATATCTCTATCGGTTTGTCTTTGTTGTAGATTAGATAAAGCAGATTGTAATTGATCTGTATTACCTTGAGCATTTAAATCTCTTAGTTGTTGTGATGTAAAATTAAAATCACCACCCATTAAATCTTCACGAATATTACCTTGAGCATCTACATAATTAGCTAACTGAGTATTAAACTGTTCATCTCGTAATTGCTCTGGAGTTTTAGGTGGTGGAGGAGCATTAGGATCAGGTGGTATGTCAGTAAATACATTTAGTCCAGTATTAGGATCTTGTGTTATTTGTTTACCTGCTGGTGTAGGTCCAGTAGCATAGTTTTCTGGTACAGATAAATTTAACTCTTCTAATCTATTTGTGGGAACATTTACGAACTGACCCTCACTACCCATAGAAGGATCAAATACTTCGTATCTACCCTGATTTATTCTAGTTTCACCTGCTTGTGGCATTATATTCTCCTATTAAACTGGACTTCTTGTAGGTCCAAACCCAACTTGATCTCTAGGATCTACTGCAACAGGACCAGTTGGACCCATCATACCTCCACCTTGAGGTGCAAATGATCTAAGATTTTGACCTGCAATCTGTGCTGCCTGACTTGCCTGTTGCACTTGTGGTGCTTGTGGTGCTACTTGACGAGCCATCATGCCTTGTTGTCTTGCCTGTGCCTGTTGTTCTGCCATTCTATTAGTTTGCGCTCCGACAGTTCTTAATTGATCTTCTAACTGATCACGAGTAGTCATACCTATTTCTCTACCTTGCGCTCTCTGACCTTCAGCAGCTAATTGATATTGTCTTTGTGCGCTCTCAAAGTCACTGAGGTTACCTGTTAGATTAGTCAGATCTCTACCTAGTCCTTGAACACCACTCGTAATACCTGCCTGACCTTGACCTAGTGCCATCTGACCACCAAATAATGTTTGAGGTTGGTTCTGATCAGCTACACCGATAGCACCACCAATAGCTTGTTGACCTTCTCCTAGTGCCTGTTGTCCACCCATGATACCCTGTTGACCTGCTGCTAGTTGGGTTTGACCTTCACCTAATGTAGTTTGACCTTCTGCAAGAACACCTTGACCAGTACCTAAAGTTTGTTGACCAGTCATAAGATCCTGTTGTCCTGACATAAGACCTTGATTTGGTTGTTGAGCATATATTCCTGTTGCTTCTTGCGTTATATTACCTTCTTCATCACGAACTTCAGGAACACCTACAAATCCTTGAATACGACTATAGTCTACTGGTTCTCCATAAACATTAGTAGTGCTACCACCACCACCTTGTCTAGCTGCTATATATGCTTTATCCTCTGCTGTTAAACTCATTGTTCTAGGTTCTTCAGGAGTTTCTGGAGATGGAGAAACTGCTCTTGCACCTAGTCTTATTTCATTTTCTCCATACGCATCATAATGTGCTTTACCTACTATATCTAACTGTTGCTCCATAGTAAGTTGCGTTGGATCTGGGTAACCTTGTGCTGCTAAAGTTGCCTCTCTATTTGCTTGTGCATTTTCACCTGTTGAAAAATGTTCTAATAAATCATCTTGAGTTTTTACATAATTTTCAAAAACACCCATATTACTTTCCTCTCTATCCTTTTACTATAATCTCTGTTGCAGATATTGCCGTACCAGCTACTACACTAGGACTATCTGCACTTGTTCCTAACGTACCATCAGTCTGCACATAGTATGTCTGACCTGCTGTTAGACCTGATTGATCTTTGTTTACTGTACCAACTACATCTATTGTAGCTTCTGCTGTATCAGCGTATGTACCACCAGATGCTATGCCTATATAACCTTCTGATGTTGATGCTGTTAAGTTAGATGAAAATACTGTAGGAGTATGAACAACTGCTGTTCCATCACCACCATTATTATTGTCTCTGTATGCTGTTACAATATAATTTCCATCTGGAATATAAACATTACTTAAAGATTGAGCATTACCATTAGATATTGCACTAGACATCTCTGTTCTATCTGCAAAACTTATAGAAGTTCCAGATACTGTTCCTGTAACAATATGCAGTGTTCCATCACTGTCACCATCAAAATAAGAAATAAATACTTTATCTCTACTAGTATCATACACAACTTTTACATTTGTAGCAGTTTGCGAACTAAAGGTGACAGCAGTACCAAAGCTAATAGAGCTATCGCTTTTGTTAATTTTACCTACTATTGCTTCACCTTTATTGCTGTTACCAGTATCTTGATACGCAATTACAAATTTACCTTCTTGATCTACAGTAGGGAGTTTAGCTATGCTTACAAATTTTGTATTAGCTGAATTAAATACTACTGCACTACCTGTTGCTATATAAGGTTTAACAGCACCACCACCTGCATATCCCAGTCTAATTGTTCCATGACTACTATTTCCTGTATCTGAGAAAGCAGCTATTATTCTATCGTTACTACCATCTGCATCCTCTATAAATATTATACCGTTTGAGTAAACACCAGTATGATAAATTGAAGTTACAAAAGCATTAGCAGCACTAAAACCTAATTGGTTGTCTGATGAGTGAGTACCTCCACCAATAACTACACCATTACCATTAGTTTCTCTTGCAAAAATAACTATTTGATCATTTACGTCATCATATGTTGCAGTTATATTAACGCATAAATTATCTGACCAACTTGTTTCACTAGCAGGAAAACTAATAGATGTACCACTTACTACGCCAACCCTAGCTTGGGTATGATCTGAAGTATTATCGCTATAAGTAACTAAAATTTTATTATTAGTAGAATCAAAAACTACCGCATTACCAGAAGAACTATTACTGTTGTAAACTACAGGAGTGCCATATGATATTGTAGTTCCACTTAAAGTTCCTACAATGGCTGTTCCGTAATAACTATTTCCTGAATCATGGTATGTTATAACAACTCTATTTTCGTTTGTGTCATACGTTACATTAACTTCATCAACAAGATCACTGTCAAATACAACAGGAGTAGCAGTAGAAGGATCACTTGATACGGCAGTTGCAGATACCTGACTAACAGTACCAGCAGCATTAACTAATACAGGTTTACCATTTGTAATCGCACCAGATGCAACAGCTTTATATTTACCTGCTTGTTTCGGGGGAACGTATGCTACCATTTCTTACCCTTTCACAATCAGTTTAGTTGCAGTTACAGCAGTACCAGCTACGACTGAAGGATCATCTGCTGATGTACCTAGCGTACCATCTGTCTGTACAAAATACTGTTGGGCTGGTGTTAAGCTACTCTGGTTTTCATCAATAGCACCTTTAGTATTTATCGTAACAGGTTGCCCAGTAGCTACTGTATCTTCTGCAAAGCCTATGAAGTTTTCTGATGTTATGTTTGTTGGTATTCCTGCTGAATAAACAATACCTGTACCATAATCTGAATTTCCTTCATGCACATAAGAAACTACAGTTCTACTAGCATTAGTGTCAAAAGAAACACCTCTAGTCCCTTTCGTTTGCCCAGAAGATCCTGCTATAGCGGTACTAAAACTAATAGATGTTCCACTTACAGTTCCTTCACTAATCATAATTTTGTTAGCTGTACCTGAACTACCAGTGTCAGTATAAGCTAAAATAACAACATTTTTACTTGTATCAAAATCAGCAGATTGTTCATTAATATTTGCACTCCTATGAACAACTGCTGTTCCGAAAGAAATAGAAGTACCACTAACCGTACCTACGATAGCAGTGCCATAGTTAGAATTACCTTGATCTTGATAAGTAATAACCACTTTATTACTATTAGAATCAAAAGCTATTGCAGGGTAATTAGTAGATGCTGCTTCAAAAACAACTTCACTACCAAAACTTATAGAAGTTCCCGAAACCGTACCTACTATTGCTGTACCATGACTACTGTTTCCAGTATCTCTATAAGCAATTACTATTTTAAGATTACTGCTATCAAAAGTTGCTACAGATCTTACAGTATTTCCGCTATTAAAAACTACAGGTGTTCCAAAACTAACGCCTGTTGCACCAGATGGAGTTGCTACTACAGCAGTACCATAGTTAGAGTTACTTGCATCTCTGTATACTATTACTGATTTATTTGAGTTAGTATCCCAAGCTGATGAAATGTAATCAGTTGTACCACCTTCAAACTCTACATCACTACCAAAACTAATATTTGAAGAAGAAGTATTATATCCTATAACAGCTTTTCCTTTATCACCATCTCCGTCATCTTGATATGCTATAAGAACTTTGTTTATGTAACTTGAAACAGAAACATATTTTGTAGCTCCACTATGAAATACAACAGGAGTTATGTAACTAATAGAATTATCAGAAGAGTCTACTGTTGCAACTGTTGCTGTTCCATAATTTGAGTTACCTTCATCTACATAGGCAATAACAACTCTTTGAGCATTCTGCTCATAAACAGAATCAACATAATTAGTTGTAGCACTTTCAAATGCAACAGCGGTTCCTACAGCACCAGCAGTTGCACTGATCTCAGTAACAGTACCATCAGTATTCACAAGTACAGGCTTACCTCCAGTAATAGCACCTGATGCCGTACCTTGAGTCTGCCTAGATAGTTGTGGGTTATTACCGACTATACGCATAACTGTCCTTACTCAGCAGTAGGGTCTACCCAATCAGGGTTATTTGTCCAATTAGTTCCATCGAAAAAATGTTTATTGCCTGACCAACCATCAGGTGCTGTAACATCTTCATGCAGTGTTGCATTGCTACTGTTTAAATCAGCAACGTAGAAATCTACTGGATC
>Ga0208643_1001559_pt1 | contig 12383 bp, 11 predicted proteins | sample VirMetDEL_Nov_12_FD_184516 | JGI IMG/M metagenome (GOLD analysis project Ga0208643, IMG submission 184516) | Aqueous microbial communities from the Delaware River and Bay under freshwater to marine salinity gradient to study organic matter... | ecosystem: Environmental > Aquatic > Marine >... | reverse complement strand
CGTAAGATATTCCGGGATTAGTTCCCATTAGTTCTTTGGCCGCAGTGCTGTCTGGATATCTACTAGCTAGGTTTTCTAGTTGAGAAGTTAAAGAAGCCGCAGTGCTGTCTGGATATCTGCTGGCTAGGTTTTGAAGCTGAGAGGTTTCATCTTCAGGCTCAGACAAGTCTCCTACTACACCGGACATAAAGTTAGGGTTGAGCCCCAACTCACCAATCTTGTTGCTTATCTCGTCAGGACTAGCCATTGCCAACAAAGTTTCTAGCCTATCATCTTGAGAATAATCGCCAAGCGTAGATCCATATAAGTCACCTACTTGATCTTGAATACCTAAGCTTTGTCTTCTCGCGGCATTTCTTTGATCGCCCTTAAGCTGTAGAGCTGCTCTCTCTAGATCACCAATCTGTTGACCCATAGGCGCAGCTTCTTGATTGTATGCCGCCAAGTCTTGTAAGTAAGGGCTGGTAAAAGGCGCATCTTGACCGCCAGCCATTCTGACAACACCGCCCGCAGCCATACCCATTGGCTGTTGCATACCCATCTGAGGAGGCATACCCATTGGCGGCTGACCCATTGGAGGAGGTGGCCCCATTGGAGGAGGTGGCCCCATTGGAGGCTGGCCCATCTGAGGAGGCATGCCCATCTGAGGAGGTGCCCCCATCTGTGGGGGCTGACCCATTGGAGGTTGACCCATCTGTGGAGGTTGACCCATTGGAGGTTGAGAGCCTAGTTCAGCAATACCACCACTAAGAATCTGATCCTTTACAGTTCCTTGCGGAGACTGCTCACCCTGTTGAGAAAAACTTTTCCTCATGTCCTGTCTTCTCTGTATCTCGGAAACAACAAGATACTGAGGTAGCGAGCCAGAAGGACGCTGAGCTTCCTGCATTAAAGATTGATCCGGCAGTCCTTTGATTAAATCTTCTTGCTCAAATATGTTCATTAACCACCGCTCCCTAAGGCTCTATATAATCCGACTCCACCAATACCTGCTCCCAAAGCCTCGCTATAAGGACTTGGTTGTGATCCATACGAAGCCGTGGTCGATCCCGGAGTAATCGGCAAGCCTCTTAGTATATTGCTAAACATACTTAGTTGCTCTCTTGGGAACGCTTGCTGTCTCAAGAAATCTTGATAACCCATGTCCATACCACGTTGATTCATGTCTCTTTGAATCTGTCCAGCAGCCTGAAGATTCCGCAATCTTTCATAGCCCATCTGTTGCTCTTGTCCACCAAAGGTGCCAAGCATTCTTGCTGCTTCAAGCTGCTGATTTCTTGTTGCTTGATCTGCGCCAAGTCCAGCCAATCCAAGCCTAGCAGCTGTTTCTCCAGAGCCAACGTTAAATTGCTGAGCATCCATTCGCATTTGATTTTCAGCTTGTCTTGCAGCATCCTCTTGTTGCTGTGCATTAAGGCCAAGTCGAGATGCTTCCTGTCTAGCTTGCTCTCTAGCTTGATAAACGGCTCTTTCTTCTTGTTGTTGAGCAATTCTAAGCTGTTCGTTTTGATTAAACTGATTTTGTCTAAACTCTTCTGCAGCCCTATTAGAAGCATCTTCTTGTTCTTGTGCGCTAAGCCCAAGCCTTGCTGCTTCTTGTCTTGCTTGCTCCTGTATCTGAAACGTTTGATTTTCAAACTCTTGAGCTTGCTGACTAGCTTGTTCTGATTGCTGGAAAGCAGACTGTCTATATCTTTCTGTTGCTTCCCTGCTAGCTTGCTCTTGCTGTTGAGCATTCAATCCTAAACGAGCGGCTTCTTGTCTTGCTTGCTGCCCTGCATTAAACGCATCTTGATCAAGCGATTCTTGCTGCTGCCTAAATGATTGAGTTTGTTGGAACGCGCTTTGACGGAACTCTTCAGAAGCTTGTTTTGCAGCTTCCTCCTGTTGCTGAGCGTTCAATCCTAGTCGAGCAGCTTCTTGCTTTGCTTGCTCTCCTGCGTCAAAAGCCTGTTGATTTATTCTATCTTGTTGAACTTCAGACTCTAATCGTTGGCTTTCTGCGCTCTGTTTAAATTGTTCGATAGCTCTTTTAGATGAGTCATCTTGTTCTTGAGCAGACAATCCTAACCTAGCCGCCTCTTGCTTGGCTTGTTCTCCGGCTTGAAAAGCTCTTAAGTTTATATCTTCTTGTTGAACTTCTGCCTGCAGCTTTTGTCCTTCAGCTGACTGTCTAAATTCTTCCTGCGCTCTACGAGCAGCCTCTTCTTGTTCTTGAGAAGAAAGACCCAATCTCGCAGCTTCTTGGCGAGCAGACTCTCCAAGTTGAAACACTTGGTTTTGTAGCTCTTGACTTGTAACTCTCCCAGCTTCTGACTGTTGAAAGGCAGATTGTCTAAACTCTTCTTGCGCTCTGCGAGATGCTTCTTCTTGCTCTTGCGCTGAAAGCCCTAGTCTTGCTGCTTCTTGACGAGCAGATTCTCCTGCCTGAAAAGATTGAACATCTAGTTCTTGCTCTCTTACTCTTCCGGCTTCTGTTTGCTGAAAAGCAGATTGACTAAACTCCTCTTGCGCTCTTCTAGCTGAATCTTCTTGTTGCTGAGCATTTAGACCTAAGTCAGCAGCTCTTTGGCGAGCTGACTCCCCGGCTTCAAACGACCTAATTGCCATGCTTTGTTGTTCTTGCCTAGCTTGCTCAGAAGTTTGAAAAGCTCCTTGACGAAGTCTTTCTGACTCTTGTTTAGCTCGATCTTTTGCTTCTCCCGTTGTCAACCCAAGCTCAGACTCTTGAAGTCTTGCGGCTCTATCCGCTTCAAATGACTGGAGAGCCTGCTGATAAGCTGCTTGACCACCCTGTGATTGAATGTCTGATAGTTGTTGACCTAAATTTCTTTCTCTTTCCGACTGCATAATGGCTTCTCTATATCCACCAAGTCCGCCAGATGCTGCTGCTTGTTGAGATATCTGAGACCCTGCAATATCAGATTGCTTTTGCGCTTCTCTTTTTTCAATGTCCGTAACTAATTGCTGATACGGATTCATGTATTTTTCTAAAGTTGCAGCGTCAGCAACAGTACCCGCCTCAAAAGCTGGGCCTGTATCAATATCCCCTGCGTACTCACTTTGTAACTCTCTAGCTGTATAGTCTTGACCCAGCTCTCTTGCAACATATCCGGGATCAAAATCTCCAGCCTCATATTGAGAGCTTAAATCTCTTGCCTGATAACCTTGACCGACATCTCCAGCAGAATATCCGGGGTCAAATGTGCCGCCAGTAAAATCAGACTGAAAGTCAGTTGGTGCATAACCTTGATTCAAGTCTCCTGCTTGATAACCGGGATCAAAATCTCCGCCATAATACTGAGAAGCGCCCGGAGCAGTTATTTGTCCTGCAGCAAAATCATCAGGATTGTATCCCGGATCAAACTGAGTGCCTTGATATTCACTTCCTCTAGGCCCAGAAAGCTGAAGACCATCCCTTACAGCAGCATTGTATCCGGGATCAAAACTTCCTGAATCATACTCAGAACTTAAATCGCCAGCCTCATACTGACTCCTTCTTTCTCTCGGTCTGTAACCAGAATAAAATCTTCTGTCTTGAAGATTACTATCAATAGAACCCGGAACATACCCTTGAGTAGCGGTGCCTGCGTTATAACCAGAATCAAAAGAAGTTGGACTATATTGGGCTTGTCTTTGCCCTGCCTCGTAACCTTGACCAAGTCTTCCTGCTGCATAACCGGGATCAAACATGCCCGCTTGATAATCAGATGTAACCTGCTGGGGATTAAATCCTCCCGCAATATTCATCCCCATATTAGAATCTTGATATCCTATTTGAGAAGCAATATCTGATGCTTGGTTTAGTTGTTGAGGAGTTCCTGCAGAAGCCATGTCATACATGCCCCGCATCCCCATTTGTTCATAAGGAGAAAAGTCTGCTATTCGTTGACCGGGATAAGCTTCGTATGGACGAGTAGTCTCATACATGGATCGACCAAGCATCTCTTCAAAATACGGACGAGCGTATTCCGGCAAGTTGCTTGTTGTTTGAACAACCTCTTGTGGCCCGCTTGAGCCTCCGCCTTTTTTACCCATCTTTTTCAAACCTCTTTTCATAAACAACGTATGATCTTTCAAAATCATCTTGCTTTAGCCACTGCCAGAATCCCATTCTAGCTGTAGCTTCTATGCCTTTGCAGTTGTTATCTTTGGCCCAGTCATGAAATCTATCAAGCATGTCCCAGACCCATTCATTAAACTTATCGCCACCCAAGAACTGTATAGCAAGCATTCTTTTATTAGGATAATCAACAAGCTCTGTTGTACCAACACCACTAATATTTTTGTCTGAATCAAAAGCAACCCAAAGATGTTGCTGTCCATTTAGTATGGACGCAAAAAGCATCTCCATACTCCATCGGCCTTTAGATCTAGCAATAGCTTTTGCTAATTGCTCGCTTACATCAGGCCACAAAGTAGCCAAATAATTAGAAGGAACCAAGGCAATAGTATGAGTAGCCTCTCCTCGTTCTGATCTAGACTTTACTTTAGGCTCTCTAGAAAGATCTTTTATATTTTTTAAATTAGAAAACTCTATAGGTTTTATCATGCTGGCAACACTCCTCCTATACTCATTGGCGCTGGCTGTCTTAACGTGCCAGTTCTTTCTTGTCGAACTCTATCGAGCATTTGGTCAAGCTCGCCAACACCAGCATCAGTACTGCCATCTCCTAAACCTGAAACAACATCAGCAGGAACAATGTATTCACCGGGACTAACAGCTACAGGCTGGCTATTTCCTATCATACCCGGAACCATGTCATCCATCCCGCCTCCTACTCCAACAATTTCTCCTTGTTTTTGAGAGCCGGGAACAATTTCTTCTAATACTTTTTCTCTAAGCATCTGGAAAGCTTCTGGGCCAAACTGATCAACAAAACTAGCAATTATTGCACTAGACTCTTCTTCACTTAATTGACCAGATATTGCTTGCACTGCACGTTCAATAAGTAACTGTCCATTTGCTTCTAACGTTTCGTTCATAGGCATAGACTCAAGCTCTCCACCTTCAGCCATATTTACTCCTCTTCCTTTTTTTGTCCTTCGAGAAGAAAAAGAATCATTTTCTTTTACAGGCCGTCTTGAAGAAGGTGCTGAGGTTTTAGAATCTCTTAATGCCTCTAAATCTACATCACCAGAGTCTTTGTATACTCTAGGGCCAGCAGTCCCAAGTCCGTCTGGGCCCATTCCTCTACCGCCCAGAGTTCCAATCATATTGTTAACTGGAGAATTAATGCTAGGAGGCGGCATCATAGGCATTCCTGCAGGTGGTGGTGTCATTGGTGCAGGTGGTGGTGTCATTGGTGCAACTGGCGCTGGAACAGATGAAGGCTGCTCCATCAGTGAAGCAATACCTTCTCTTTGATCAAACTTTGGCATAGGCATTGACGCTACTGGAGGCGAAACTGGAGAAGGAGGAGGAGCCATTGCTGCAGGAGGAGGAGCCATTGCTGCAGGAGGAGGAGCCATTGCTGCAGGAGGAGTATTGTTTCCAACAGTTCTTGCTGTTTCAGCCAAGATGTCATCATAATTAATTGAAGGCTCATTCCCTATGTCTTCAAAAGCACTGTAATTATATTCAGGATTCACTGGTAATTGAGCAGAAGCTTCTTGATTGTTTAATACTTGATCAATAGATCCTATCGTTGCGTTGCCTTCTGGAGTAGATAAATAATCATTAATCTGTTGATTAAATGCGCCAAGGCCAGATTTAGAAAAATCTAAATTAGAAAAATCAACGCCAGACAAATCAACGCCATAATTAGAATCTCCAGTAGGAGTTAAGGTAACGTCTTCTGCTTCTGCTGCATCTTCTGCTGGAAGAGGCTCTCTAAAATAAGTTATTTCAGAATCAAAACCGGGGCGAGTTCCTTCAAGCTCTTCTGCAGAAACAGTTCTTGGGCCTCTAATTCCAGATTGTCTTTGTGCAGATCCAAAACTTCCGATTGGGCCAGAGTTTCCATAATTAAAGTTATTAAATATTTCGCCACCATTAAACATTTGAACAGCCTCACCAGTTAATTGCTGCAATGGAACAGAGCCACCAGTTAATTGCTGCAATCCTTTAATACTTTCTGCGTAATGGCTAGGGTTTATTGAGGTTACACCGCCCATTGAATATCTTGGAATCTCATAACCTCTATAAGCGTAATCGCTTTCTAACTGATCGTAAGCGCCGCTCATATTGTCGCGAGCCCTTTGATACTCAGCTTCACGATCTCGTTCAAATCTTTTGTTGTCTTCTTCAGCAAACTCTCTTGCTTCAATTTCTGCTATTTTTCCTTCTCCAACCCCAACAGCGGCCAAGTTAGCTGGCTTCATTAAAGCTTTGCCAAAAGCTCCGGGCTGTTTGAACGGAGCAAGAAATCTATCCCCTGCAGTCTGAGCGCCTCTAAGAGAATCTATTTGACCTGACAAATTTGCCATGTTGGCGTTTGCTGCATTCCTAACCCCTTCTGCACTAGTTAAAGTTTGCATCGGATTTGCCATAGCCATTTGAGCCTGACTTAGTGAAGGATTAGCGGCTGTTAAATTAATATTGTCAATAATTGGGCCGGGAGAAAATGCTTGGTTTACTAACTCACCCGTAATAGGATCTGTTGCTTGACTACTTGCATTTTTTATTGCTTCAGCTATCGGGTCTGCAGTATCCGCTACTGTTAATGCTAAGTTTTTACCAGCTTCTGCAGCAGCTGTTGATGCGTCTCCTAAAGCTGCTGTAGTGCTAGCAATTTCCGGGTTTAATGCATCTCCCGCAGCACCTAAAGCCTGACCCAAACCAAAACCAGTAATGCCAGAAAGCAATCCTTTCTTAAGATCTCCTGTTACAGCGGTAGTAGCAAGGCCAGAGCCAATAGCACCTGCTGCCGCAGAACTTAATCCAGCCCCACCTAATATACCGCCTAAAGTTGATCCAGCAAGCAACGAAGATCCAAACATGCTACCTAATATTGGCGCTAAAAATGGCAAGAAGGCTTCTGGCTGTCCCGTTACAGGATTAATTGTTAGCTTTCCTGTTGGAGACAAAGCTGCTATCCCTTGCACTTCTGCAGGGTTCATGTGAACTAGCATACTGTCGCCATAACGACCATAGCGAGCCATATCCTCGGCTCTTGCCTGTAAAGGCGGTTGATTTTGATACATATTAACTAGTCTCCACTCCGAACAAATTGAAAGATAAGTCAGCAGAACTTGCGTAAACCTTTACAACGTCCGTTTGATTAAGACACATACCAATAACCACTGTTTGTGTCGTATTACCTGCTAAGGATTGATCGTAAAATAAATATTGTTTGTTGTCTGCAGAAGCTCCAGCTACATGAACAGACACTCTAAATGTTTGTGCCGAACCGCTTCTATTACATATAACTAAAGAACTAATGGTTGTTTGAACTAAATTAGGAGCAGTATACAACGTTGTCGTTGTCGTTGCGCTAGGAGCTGATTGACCTAATACTGAGATTACGTCTGTCAAGATGCCCCCATTAGTAAGAATTGAAATCTTCTTACTGCTAAAGATCCGGTTTTATCGCCTTGCGTTTTTGCTAGCTCAACATCGTTTTCTAAAGTTTGAAAAGCAAACTCAATTGTTCTTCTTGTTATTGCCTCGTTTTCTCTAACATACTCTTCAGTTGGAACAGGAAGAGGAACCGTTCTTCTAGAAGCCATTACCTTCTCCCGTCTGGTTGCATGTCAAATCTTAAGTCCCCAAGTCTCCACCCATAGCCTGATCCTGTACTTTCAACCCTAACAATAGAATGCCTTGCTCTATTCCTTACATAAGACTGAGTGCTGCTAGGGGTAACAACAGAGGTAGACAAAGTTGTTGCAGCTTCTAATGGAAAGTCGCTGCCTTTTATAACTATATTGGCAGTCGCATCTGACTGATTACCGTTAAATGTAAAGTCAGGAATTATTCTGCTCATAAACATAAGGTATTCACCCTCGGCCATTTCTAAATCGCCAGACTCTATGTACGCAGTCATAGCTTCTCCATCAGCATCGTAACCAACTTCCTGCTCATAAAGATAATTGTTGCCCCCATCAATCGCCGTTGTTGCCAAAGGATATTGTCTAGTTGTTCCTCCAGCCCAAGCGCCTCTTGATAAAGTTCCGACTGACCACAAGTTTTCAGAGTAATTATAAGTAACGTAATTTGTTATTTCTGTATCATCAGACCCTACAGGATAAAACCAAGTGACCTCATTGTAGTCATTGTTTTCTGCAGCAAAAACTTTATATGCCTGATCTTGATTTAAATTAGAAAACACAAAGTCTTTTACCGAACAAGGTAATGGCTGCACAGATCCGTTGTAAACGTAAAAGTTTTTTCTGTCCATAAAGTAAACAGATCCCCTTGCATTGACAGCAGCGTTAGGGGAAATCATAGAAACGTCAGAGCTAACTCTTGTAAATTCAAATATAAATGGAGCGCCGACAAACCTCATAGAATGAAGGCTAACATCTGTCCATATTAATATTTCTTGTCTAGTTTGAACTGCGCCAACAATTAAAGAGCCGGAGTTTATTCTTACACCACCCGCCGAATTGGTTGCGGTTGGAGTCCAATTAGCAACGTTTTCTTGATCTGAAAACCTAATAAAAAGAGGGTCTATATTAGATGAGCCAATAGGATTTACACCAAAAGCTATTACATGTTGATCTGTATCAGACACCATAACTTGCAAAGCAACTGTAGGAACATTAGATGCTCCGCCAAGACTAGTAATATTTACAGCTCTAGCACCTGTTCCACTAGATTCATCCCAATAATAAAGACCACCGCCTCTAATATTGAACAGCAAATCTTCGCCAAAATTATCTTGACTCCATAGCCTAAGCTGACCAGAAGAAGATACTGCGCTAGAGCTTCCCCATGTACTGAAACCCCATGTACCAGCACCCCAACCAGTACCACTAATAAAAGTATTTAATCCTGTATTAATTTGATAAGCGCCAACTGTGCTTGACCCGCCATTCCCTGTATCGCTAGAGTTTGCAGAAACCGCATTTCCATCAACATCCTTAGCTGTAATTGTATAGGTGCTTGTTGTTGGCACAGAAGCAATTTGATACTCCTGATTTAATACGGTTGCAGATATGTTTCCACCTAATGTTGCTGCATCTGTATAAGTAACAAAATCGTTTACTACTGCCCCATGAGCTGTGTCTGTAATGGTTAAGGTAGAAGAGCCATTTACTGCTGCAAAAGTTACATCTCCTGCTGACGTTGTTAATCTAATTGGAGTAACATCATTAAAGCTGCTACCTTCTGCAACATAAAATTTAAGATTAGTTCCAAGACCAATATACTTAATAGACTCCAATGAAGCCCAGTCATGTATTGAGCGGCAAACCCCTAAGAAATAATCCTCAGTAAATTTTCTCCACCCACCTATTTTTTCTGGACGGCCCTTTCTAAATCTAATCTTGTCAGAGTCAAACCAACCAGAATCTGCTGAATACTCAGTCCCTTCCTTATTAACGCCCGGAGCAAATTGTATCTTGGTTAACGGCATTGTTTATTCTCATTAAGACAAATACGAAGAAAGTATATTCTGTTCAGGGAATGCAGTTTTTCCGCCACCCATCATAGTACCTTTTCCTCCGGTGTTCTGAAGCATGTTATTACCAGAAGCATTAAATCCTCCACCCATTCCACCTTTGCCCGGATAATTACTAGAACGATTAAACCCGCCACCAAATCCCATTCCCGGCTGACTCTGATTTGGAGACGGCATTGTATTACCTTTTCTTCCCGGACTATTAAGGCCTCCGTCTTGCGTAGCCATTCCATAGGTTTGTCCGTCCCCTCTTAACATTGCCTGATAAGATCTTTCCATTTCTTGCATAGCTTCCGGAGAGGCTTGAGTGCCTCCTAGAGCTGACATATTGGGAGACAGGTCATCATAAAGACCACCTCCACCATTGCTGTTACTTTTATCCCAAACATACCCACCACCTCCACCTGAGGGCTCAACTAGATTAGTATAAGACCCATCACCTCCACCTGCATTAGGTTGCAGAGCTTGAGGGCCGAGTATTGAAGTTACATAGGGCTCAGCTTGATTAGTATAAAGCCCATCGCTTCCAATACTACCTATAGATCGTGATGAATCTTGCACAGCATTAAAGTTAGGATCAGTAGATCCCTCAATAAACCCATCAGTTTTATAAGGTTGATAATGAGGGTTTTGAAAGCCATATGTGTTTTGAGGAACACTAGATCCTCCAAAACGATTCGACATGTTTAACGTTTGACCGTAACCAAAAGGCGTTCTTGGCTGTTGATAACTTGGCTGTTGATATCCAGAGTTATTGCCTTTTCTTCCCGGACTAGGAAATCCTCCTCCCGGATAGTTAGGAGAGCTAGGTGGCTGCGGATAATACCCTCCCGGTTGAGGTCTGTTACTTTGACCTTTTCTTCCGGGAGAAGGAAGCTGCGGAAATTGCTGCCTAGGAGGATAAAAAGGATCAGGCATGCCCGGAGGCATTCGAGGTATTCCGTAGATGGGATCTTGATATCCACCTCTAGGTTGAAACCTGTTACTTTCTACTGGACGGGTATTTCTCCTAGGAGGAGCTGGAGGCGCTCTGTAAGAACCACCCATATTTAAATTGTTTAGAAAAGAACTAGGATCTCTCCTACTAGGAGCTGGGGGCGCTCTGTAAGAAAGTTGATTTTGCCTGTTGCCTCTAAGCAAATTTTGCCTATAGTTATTTATTCCAGTGTCTTGATACATTCCGCTATAATACTGAGACAATTTATCTCTCCTGATAACTACCAGATTTAATCATTTGACAAAGCTCTAACGCTCTATCTCCAACTTGCTTTGCCCATCTGCTGTTGTAAAATTCTTCGCCAGCTTTTTCAAAATTGTTTTCAGCCATGTAACCCAACGCTTTAACAAATCCTCTCAATCTTGTTTGCCCAATATTAAATGACAAATCTATAAGAGCTTCTTTTCTTACTACGTCTAAAGTGTTAAACCAGAAGTATTCTGTAGCCAACTCTTCCCGGCATCTATTAATGTCATTGTTTAACATGTAATCTATTTCATCATCTGAAAGACCAAGCCCAGACTCAGATATGTTTCTGCCAACACCAATTGTTTCGTATCCGGCGGAACACATGTAGACCTTGTCCCTAACGCCCTCATGCCTTCTGAGCATTTCTATCAATCTATTCATTTTTCATGCTTATGTGACGCGCCATAATAAAAGCTGATAATCGATGAAACGATACCTCCCAAATAACCCAGTACAAGATTAACAATGCCGTCATCATTTGCAGCAGGATCTTGCAAAGTAACCAGTGCAATGTATCCACCAAAAAATAAAACACAAGCTACGGCAATAAACTTTGGAGTCCAATCTCCTTTAAAAGCAGACCTAGCATGCTGAATGTCTTCTGTTTCTAGCGCAAAAACATCTACATCTAGTTTTTTCATTTGCACTTGAAAATCAAGCTCGGCTTTTTTAAGCTCAGCAAGTTGCTCTGGCGTTGCTGCCTGCACTGCATGAACAATACTTTTCTCATCAGGCTTGCAGCCAAGAACACTAGCGATTGTTTGAGCTGCTGCCCCGCCTAAAGGCCCGCCCAAAGCTTGCCCAATAGTAGGAGCTACTGCACCAATCAGTCCTTTAATAGCTTTAAGATTCATTTAGCTAACACCAAGCCAACAATAGCAACAAGAGAAGCTATCATTACAGGGTATATTCCCCAAATCATATTTTCTAACTTATCAAATCTCTTGCTTCCAGAATCAAGTCTTTCATGGATTGAGTCATACCGCAAAACGCATTCACGTTCATGAAGCTCTATTTTCTGTAACGCTTTGCTAGCATGAGTCTGAGCCATTAGCTTGCTTCCGATTCTATTTCATCTTCTTCAATTACTTTTATTGACTCCCGCAAAGCATTCTCACGAAAACCAAGAGCAACTTGTAAATTTAAAGCTTGTTGTTGAGCTGCATTTATTTGATTATGCAACTGACTAACCTGATTGCGAAGATTAATTACCTCAACATAATGAGTCTTAGAGTCATCTCCAAGATCGTTTACCTTATATTCTTGATCATCAATAGTTAAGGTTGCTTCTTCTATTTCTGCTTGTTCGGTCATAACTTCTCCTAGGTTTATTTTAAATCTTAATCATTCTGCCATTATTTTTAACAAGTTTCATCTTGTCTTGTGTTTTTTGTTACTTCTTGAACAACAAAATAATAGTCCCAATTATAACGCCAAACCCAATAATTCCTGCCGTGAACGCAACGCCAAGTTGTTTGGCAAAAGCAATGTTCTTGCGCCTGCGGATCAACGCTATCCTTATTTGCTTTTCATGTTCCAAGCGACTCTCTTCGACCCTGTTCATCATTTCT
>Ga0208643_1001553_pt1 | contig 12405 bp, 18 predicted proteins | sample VirMetDEL_Nov_12_FD_184516 | JGI IMG/M metagenome (GOLD analysis project Ga0208643, IMG submission 184516) | Aqueous microbial communities from the Delaware River and Bay under freshwater to marine salinity gradient to study organic matter... | ecosystem: Environmental > Aquatic > Marine >... | reverse complement strand
TACGAGGTAGTCAAGAGTGCTATCAGCAACGCCAACAGTGTTAACAGAAAAGGTTCCGCTAGAAGTAAATGTGTGTATTGCGTAGTCACCGCTGAAAGTAATTGTACCGCCCGTAGCTTCTGTAAAATTATTTGAAGATCGGTATTTAAGAATTACAATACCAGAGCCACCTTGCCTACCTTCAGCAGTGCCTCCTGTACCTCCGCCTCCACCGCCAGTATTGGCTGTGCCAGCAGTGCCTCGCACAGAACTGTCAAGGCTGTGAACTCCATTACCACCACCTCCTACTCCTCCAACGGGAAAGTTGTTACCTCCTCCGTAAGCACCTGCACCGCCTCCGCCTCCTCGAAAAGTTGCCGTTCCATCTATGCTTGAGCTTAATCCAGCACCACCATCACCGCCTGTACTACCAGAACCACCATCAACTCCAGCCGCTCCTGCGCCACCGCCACCTCCTCCTATTTGTATTGAAGAACTTGACTGCCCAGCACCGCCAGTGTGTCCCTGTGTTGGAGAAACTGGAGCAGGACTTTCACCACCGTCCCCATTAAAACCGCCTCCTCCACCAGAAGACCCACCTGTTATTCCATCAGCGTCTGCAACATAGCCACCGCCACCGCCTCCACCGCCAGATGCTGTGATAGAACTAAATACAGAATCTCCTCCAGTACCGCCAACTACCAGTGTTCCACCATCTCCACCGCCACCACCGCCTGTCGCTCCACCAGCACCTACGGTAACTGTGTAATCTCCAGCGGAACATGATAGAGTTGCTTCAGCGGAACCACCACCGCCTGTTGTCTCTCCAATCGTACTGTTACGATAACCTCCTGCACCTCCACCTCCTGCACGAAAACCCGTTGGGCCACCTCCGCCTCCTGCAATAACGAGGTATTGAATTGGTACTCTTTTGTTAGCTGGTATTGTGAATGTGCCAGATGCCGTAAATGTGTGTATTGTGTAGTTGCCTATTGTTGCAATGGTGTTTCCACCTGTAGCGGCTTCTAGTGTTGGTCTGTAACTTGCTACAACTAAACCTGATCCACCAGCACCAGAAATTGAACCTTGTTGAGTGCCACTACTTGTAAGTCCATTACCACCTCCACCGCCACCAGTGTTTACTGTTCCAGCAGTCGGGTTCAAACCGTTTTTACCGCCCGCACCGCCACCTCCTGCACCTCCTGCTCCGTTAGTACCAGTGCTTGAAGCTACATAAGCTCCGCCTCCGCCTCCACCTGCTCTAGTTACAGATGATCCTGTAATACTGGAAGCTAAACCCGCTCCTCCTGCTGTGGCCACTCCAGCCGTTGTTGCTGAAACCCCAACCGCACCAGCACCTCCACCGCCAGCACCATTCCACGCACTACCAGTGCTGTTACTAGAATTACCACCAGCAAAACCTTGAGTTGGAGAAGATGCAGAACCTCCAGTAGCACTAGTACCATCAGTACCTCCAGCACCTCCGCCTGATCCACCAGCTCTTCCATTGCCTGTACCAGCACCTCCACCGCCACCGCCAGTAGATGTTATTGAGCCAAAAACTGAGTTTGAGCCGTCAGCACCTGTTGTAGAAGTACTATAGTTTGCACCAGCACCTCCACCGCCAATAGTAACGGTATTGCTTGATACTCCAAGCGTAAGACTACTTTCAGCAGAACCCCCACCACCAGTTGTTTCACCTATAGTTGAATTTCTGTAACCACCTGCTCCGCCACCGCCTGTAGCAAAAGCACCCGATGCACCGCCAGCAATCACGAGATAGCTAACCGCAGTTGAACCTGCAACAACGGCAAACGTGCCACTACCTGTAAAAGTGTGGACAATATTTAAGCCATTACCAGCAATGGTGTTACCACCTGTGGCAAAGAAGTCTCCACCAAAGAGACTAGAGCCACCCTGCATTGAGTAGATAGAAGCGAACATTATTGGAGAGCTTTCACTGTCAAAAGGGAAAATCCGTTTGCTTTGGTTAGATAGAAAAAGAAATCATCTCCATTAGTTGTACTGATGTCGTCACCATCGACCAATGTGAAACCAGACGTAGTGATTGTTCCAGCACTAGCGTTGTTTGTGTATTGAATTATTACTGCACAATCATCGACTGTTGGAGCTAGAGTGTGCGCTCCACCGTTCACAGCTTTTTGTATGTTGCCGTCATCTTGGTCAGGTGTGTAAGTGCCAGAAGATTTAGTGCCAGCATCGTGTACCGTTGTTGAAAAACCAGCAGTAAGGTTATCCGCAGTGTCAGCTTTCAAAATGTCTGCATCAAAAGCCTGTACGTCAGACCCTATTGCTACACCTATAGAAGTCCTAAGAGTAGCTCCACTTTCTGCAACTGGATCAGTTGTACCGTCACCCACGATCATCTCACCGTCACCTAGTACAGACATTGCTGTGATAGCTCCTGTGCCTGATCCTAACAAAACCCCGCCATCAGTTAGAGTAGAAACTCCTGTCCCTCCATCAGCTACAACTAAATCAGTAATACCTGTTATTGATCCTCCTGTAATAGTAGCGGATGCTGTAGAAAATCCACCTAACACTAAACTGTTAGCAAAAAAACTGGCTACCGCTGCACCAGATCCTGCTCCATCACAATAAACAAGGTCGGCTGCTCCATTAGCAATAGTTACATTTGCACCAGATCCTTGAGAAAGAATTAAACTATAAGGTCCACTAGAGCCTGAATCCGTTGTTGCGTTTATCACAAAGAAATAAGCTGTTGTTGTGTTAGGGGCTATGGTTATAGTGCAATTTTGACCTAAAGCGCCTGTAAATTTAAGTACTCTAAACATTCCGTTTTGAAGATTTTCAGTACCAGAACCTGGAGAAGCTTCTCTAACAGTAAGGGTAGCCGTAGAAGCATTTGAAAGAGCTACAGATTTATATGAAGCTATTCTATCTAAAATGTCGTAATTAAAATTTGTTGTCGTACCCCACGAACCTGACTGTTCGCCAGTGGCGATTTCCTCAAAGCCGTAGTTTGTTGTAAATGATGATGCCATGATTAAATCCTTATGCCGCTATTATGTCTGTCCATGTTGTTCCACTGGAAGTGTTTATAACGGGAAAATTAGTTCCACTTCCTGTTGTATCTATTTTTTGCCAAACTACAAGTGTTCCTATACTACCAGTTGCCGAAACCCCTGTAACTGTAAAACTTGTGGCCTTACCTACATCTCCTATTGCACTTGTTGCTAAAACCCCAGTGGGATTAACAATATTAACTTCCGTGCTTAACGTGGGTGTCCCTAAAGACCCCGTTGCACTAACACCCGATGGGGATACAGTGACTGTTACAAATACAGAAGGACTTCCTACTGCACCTGTTGCACTAACACCCGATGGGGTTATAGTGATGGGTAAGCTTATAACGGGACTTCCTACTGCACCTGTTGCACTAACACCCGTAACACTAACTGGTAATTCTTCGCTCCAAGCACCCTCACCCCAAGTGCCTCGACCCCAGCCAGATATATTAGCCATTAACCTATCCTAATAATCGCCGTAGTAGCAGCGTTTCCTGGATACTGAATAGTAAAATCACCAGCGGTAGAAGACTTATCTCCACCAAAATTTATTACACATACCGAAGGTGTTGCAGCGTGAGTTGTCGTTCCAGCCGTTCCAGCATTAGCTAATGTAGAATTATATATTAAAGCACCTCTTGCATTAGATATAGTAGAAGTAGAAAAGGTTGTGTCGGCAAAATCTAAAAAAGCGGTAGGCACACTTGAAGCATCTGCAAGACCTAATGTGACACTTGCTAAAGCAGCGCCTCCAGCCGTATAACCCGTTCCACTAACTTCGTTGCTTGTTGAATACCCTGTTGTATCCAAATCAATGGATGAAGAGTTAGTAAACATAGCAATTTTATAGGTGTCAGCGTTAATCGTTGAGCCATCACCTCGAGAGTGAGATGTCCAAAAATGTATACCCGCTTGTATTTCTCTTTTATAAGATCCGCACATAGCGGATGAACCAATTGCCATATCAAAGTCTCCTTATTATTTCAGCTATGTCTTCATGACCTTGCTTTTTCATTAAAGCCCAAATTGTTGTTCTTTCGCTAAGTGCCATACTTTTCATATAATATATAAGTATTTCTTTCAACTTATCTCTGTGAGCTATAGCTTGATCCCGTATGACGGGTGGAGCGTTTTCGCTAACAATCATAATTTTATTTAAGGCCATATCCGCTAATTGTTCAGGACTATGACCACTATTATCACTAGTGTAAACCATCACATTCCCTATATCGGAAGACCCATTTGCTTGAAGCATTACTCTACCTCTCTCCTAAGTCTATCATATCTATATTGATCTCTAGTATTTCGTCCCTCACCAAGGTTTTTAAGCCATCTCATTGCTTCTTGAAACCTACCGTTATAGATGTTTAGTAGTCCCTCATCGCCCTTCATAAAAGTATAAGCCTCAACTAAGGAGCCGTATAGAAGGGCTAATTGTGCGTTATCGCCTAACCATGTGGTTCCGCTATCCGCACCAGCGGTTATAGAAGCTGGCCTATAATAGTAATGAAGTTCCATAGTTAAAGCAGAACTTGGAGTTGGCGCTAATATAAAAGCGGTGTCATCCCAATCAGCATAGTATATGGGAATACCTGACGTAGCGGGATTAGGTGTAAAATCTTGTAAAAAGGTTGAGTGTTTATACAATAAAAACTCATTACTAGATCCATTAACAACACTTAACGATAACGGAGAAAGTATATCCAGAGGCTTTGTTAAAAATTTATTGTTTTCTTGAGTTGTACCCGTAGTATATTTTCTAAAAACGTCAAGCTGAACTTCTTTAAAAATTCTCTCTTCTGCGTTTATAATAAATCTAGATAACTGTGATACAAAAGTAGACTCTGTATTTTCTGTGTAATCTTGTATCGCTGTTTTTAAAGTTCCAAATGTATAAGCCATGTTAAGCACTCACCGTTACAGGACCAGCGGAAGCAAAAGAACCGCCTCCTTGAACACCGCCAATTGTCCCTGTTTCACTAGATCCACTACTAGAAATATCTATCGTGTAGTCGTATCGAACAGTATCTCCGTATACTTGTGTTATAGCATAACCAGTACTAAACTCCAAAGCGGTAGATGTAAAACCATCAAAAGCTTCAGTATTTCTAAAACGAACAATGTCTCCTACAGATCTATTACTGCCGGGTTCTGTAATTCTAACAATAGATGACCCTACACTAACAGACTCAAAAGGATTGTTTGGTAATAAAACTTCTACGGGTGGTTCTGTTCTATCGGGTCTAGCAAAACGTAAAGCTTCTGGATCTGCTACAGCACGTCTAGGGCTAAGTTGAGGTTGTTTAATTTCAAACTCATCTTTCCCTACCATCATGCCTGTCCATTCTTTCACTAAATCTCTCATTCGATAAGCTCTTCCAGAACGATCAGACAATCCCATTGCGTATTTACCTGAAGCATACCTAGGCATCAGGACACACTCAACGAAGAATATGTTGGAACAAGTCGTAAGGCTGTTCTTTCTCCGTCCTCAGAGGCTGCTCTTTGAAACTCTTCTTCATAAATATCTTTAAGCATACCTATTCTATCTGGCGCTCTTTTTACAGATAAGTAATACGCTAATCCAGCCGTTAAACACGGTAAAAACCTAAAAGGTATATCGGCATCATTTGTAGCTACGTCTGCATCTTGTATGCGTCTTACTCTATAATAAACAAGTTGGTCGGTAGAGTTTTCAGGAGTTGACCATATAGAAATAGTTGGCGTTATTTGTCTGTCTACATAAAACTGAGAAGCTTTCCCTTGAGTTGTCTTATCAGGAATACCTATATAATCTGAACGTCCAATTCTAGTAAGTCCTATGTCACTGCCACTTCGTCTTACAACAACCTCTAAAACATCAACTGTTGACTGAACATCAACAAGACTAAAGTTAGTTGTAACAGTTGTGGTGGCTCCACTTGAAGAACCCGTAATGGTTTCTGTTGGTGTAAAGTCCTCTGTTGGAACGGTAATAGTAAGTGTTGTAGAGGAAGGTTTTGTTATGACTCCAGCAGTAGATCCACTAGTACCTCCAGTAATAGTTTCTCCTACAGAAAAGCTACTTGTAGCAGCTACTGTTAAAGTAATAGTTCCTATTGGATATGTTGAAATAGAAGATGTGGAAGAAAGTCGGGCTAACGTTTGAGTTAACTCTTCTACGGTCCAAAGATTTAAACCTCTATTTGCCCAATCAGCAAATAATATATTTAAAGATCTTCTAGCAGTGAGAGAGTCGTATCCTGTACGAAGTTCAAGCCCACATCTCTCAAAAGCTTCTTCTGTAATCTCAGCCATGTTTAAATTAAAATCAGATGATCCAGAAGTTGCCATGTTTATCTCCTTAAAGGATTATATCATCCTTTCATTAACGAATCTATTTTATTCTCTAATCGATCAAATCGATCATGTAGTCTGGTTATATCTTTTGCAAGATCGTCTTTAGAAACATAGTCTCTAGCTACTTCTTCTCTTGTTTTGTTTAAAAGAATATCTAAACGCTGAACTGTAGCGTGATGACTTTTAAGAAAGAAAAGAGAAATGGCCCCAGCTAATGTGAGAATACCATTCCACATATATGAGGTCATTTCATCCATCTTAATACGATTTAGCAACTTCTATAACAATGCTGTAAGTATCTCCTGAAGAATGTCCCACTGTAGTCAGTAAGATATCTCCAGTAACGCCACTTCCAGCATAATTAGGAAGCCCAGTAACTTGATCTGAAAGATCTATAGTATCGGTATAGTCTGCTGGTAATCCTATCGCAACGACATTAGTTGTTGCGTCATATAAAAGAGTTACCGACATTCCCACTGTGGAAAAAGTAATCTTACTTATACTAATAGATGATACTGCTTCACCTTGAGCGTTGTTAGAGAGAGCAGACATGTCTATTTTTTGAACTGCCGACTCTCCCGTTCCATCACTAAGGTTGGTTAGATAAAAAACCGCTTTTTTATCGCCATCTTGTAACTTTGTTGCGCTAACTGCATCTGCCATAATCTACTCCGTAAAAGAAGATGGGGGCGAACCCCCATCTATATTATTAACCATTAGCGTAGTCAACGTTCATGCCAGTTATGCGAATCCAAATCTTACCCGCTGTATAAGCAGCGTTTGTTGCGTCACCCTGAACAAGGTATATATACTTTTTAGACAAAGCTGCCATAACAGCACCCGCATCAACAGCGTTATAATAGCCTAAAGTAAGATCACCGTTGTTCATCATCTGAGTTCCTGAAGCAACCGCAGCACCAGAAGCCGTAGTTCCTGTAGCAGAAATATCTACGTTAATATCTGGATCACCGCCTGTTGGAACCTCTACACAACCAAACTCGAGAAGGATAGGAATACCATTAACTTCTTTAGTTAATTCTCCAATATAAGCATTGGCATCAGTTCCGTTACCAATAATTCGATCTGCTGTTGCTGAACCGTCAAAGCCACCATGAAGATCAATAAGAATTGAAGTAACAATAGTACCACCAACTTTATTAACAAAAGTGTTAATAGAAGCGTCTGGAATACCAGAACCGTGAGCGTTAGGAGTAATACCAAAGATAGTAGCTCCTGTGTCTAAACTAGCGTTGTTAGCTCCGGCAGCAGTAGCAGTGCCAGAAAAACCATTCGTATCAACAATATTATTAATACCAGAGGTTGAAACAGTTTGAATTTCAAATTGTTTTTGAGTAATAGTTCCGGTAGTAGAGTTTTCATTAATTTGTTGAAAACCATTTTTTGAGCGGACGGGACCGCTAAAAGTTGAATTACCCATAATAGGTTACTCCTTACAAAGTATGCGACTCTATAGTCTTGTAAGCGTCTGCTGGGGCAGTCTATAAAGTCAAAAATCCCAGAAAATAAGGAGAGAGTTTCCCCTCTCCTTAATTCAGTTAAGCGCCGGGTGAACCGTACACGCAACGTGGGTCAGAGTAACCGAAGCTATAACGCTCACGGGCTTTGTACCGTACATTACCTGTATCAAAATCACCTTCCATCTTGGTAGACATAGGCATACGCTCAAAGTGAACGAAGCCCCTAGGTGCGTCCGTCTTAATAAAGAACGCATCAGAGTCTGATAGATAATGATTAACTGTGTAGCCATTAGGAAGCATACCCATGTTCCTCATAGCATTTATATCATTATCAGAAGTGCCGGGACGAAGAGTGGTTTCAAGAAGACGATCCGCAACAAATTGTAATGCTGACGGAACAATCAACTTCATTCCTCGTACAGATACTTTAAGACCCTTTTCGTCAGTAAAACCCGCTATATCAATAAGCGCATTTTCAAGACTAGTTTCGTTTAAATCAGCAGCAGTTGCTGGCTCATTAGCAAGAGTGTTGTTATTGGTAAGAGGATGGTCTGTAGCACAAAGCTCTTTTCCATCACCACCAGTAACAGTAGAATCAAAAGCGGAGTTTAAAACAGAAGCCGCTTTAACTTGCTTAGTATTAGCCATACTACGTGCTAACGCTTTAGTGTAACGAGAAGCAAGACGATCATAAAGATTATCTTCAATAGCTTCCTCAGTAATTGAGAAAGCAAGAGCGATAGTCTCATGTGTGTATCGTGCAGTGTATGCTTCTTGTGCATCATCAAAGCTGACCGCTGATCCTTCACCCTTAACAGGTGCAGTACCAAACCCAGCAAGCATTACTTCTTCTTCAAATGCTCGCTCTGAAGATTCTGTATCAAAAATCTCAGCAGCTTCATTATCATACCTAGCGTACTCTAACCCAAAAAGGGCATTGAGGCCAGGCTCTAGCTCTTTAGCTAGTTGTGCTCTACTTATAGCCATTTCTCAATTCTCCTATACGCCAGTGGTTGAAGGTGTACCCGATGCAATGGACCCAACAGGTGCATTAAACGAGTTATTCAACCTTACGATTGCGCCGATTCCGGCAGATGCATAATCTTCATTCTCAGGATCCTCAACCCATCCCATAACACGTAGTGCTAAAGAATTAGTTGTGGCAAGAGTACTGATAGCCAAACGACCTAGTGAAACACCAGTAGCATCTGTACCCGTTATACCTGTAGAAAGATTTGCGTTTAGAAAGACACTTGCGCGAGCAGTTGCCTTACTTGTCCACGAAGCATCCGTAGCAATTACATATAGCTGATTAGGATCATCTACAATAAATGCTTTAACTGGATGATTACTATCTGCACCTGATCCAGGCCAGTAGTTACTCCATGTTGTTTTTCCAGTGACGCTAGAAACATACTCACATCCTTGAAATACGCCTAGATGACTAACAGTTCCACCAGCAGCGTTAGCTGTATGGTCGATATATCCAGAAGCAAGAGGAATAACCAATTGTCCGTGATAGATCTTGTCACTGTTGTCAGAGGCAATTTCGTAAGGAGTATATCCCGTAAGGCCAGTGGAATTAGCTCCTCCACCTAATTTACTTAGGGGGCGAAGACCAAAACTTCCATTTGAATTAGCCATTTAGTTTTCTCCTAGTCCTCTTTTTGAGGACCTCCAAAAGTTACACTTGAACTCCTATCAGGTCTACTGATAGGCATTGCTGGATGTTGTTCACGAGCTAACTCGTTATCAACAGCCGTCATTTGATCCCGTGTTTGACCACGGAAATAAGCATTTCGCGACTCAACAACTTCTTCAGGAACTCTTGCTAAAAGTAATCCCCCTACTCCAATAACTCCTGCATGTTTACCATCGTCAACAGTAGGAATATCAAAATCTGGGTATTCTTCTCCACGAACCAACTCATATCCCTCACGAGATCTAGCTGATACGTTTTTACGATCATCAAAGCCCATTACACTTTCCCTAATCCAACGGTGTTTATAACCTTCGGGTGGGGGAGGCGCATCTAACATTGATGGCGGTCTCCAAGGTTCCTTGCGTGCTTCTTTAACACGTGTCTGATTGTCGCGGGGCGTCCTAGGTGTCTTCTGGCGAGTAGTGGTCTCTTGTTTCATGATTAACTCCTTATTTTACGTATTTAGCGTATTCTTCAAGTGGTACATTTAGCTTTTTCGCAATAGCAACTTGAGAAGGCGTTAATCGCACTGTTTTACGTCCACCTCTATTGCGGGATGCGGAAGTTTCGGCTGACGCAACCTTTTTACTTCCACCCGTTTTAGGCTTTGCTCCAAGTTTATGTGGAAACTCAGCCATAAGTCTTTTGTCAAGCTCAGAATAATACTCATCTGACTGCGGGTCAAATTTTTCATCCTCAACTAACCGTCTGTGAACCCCAAAAGCGGCATATGTCATAACTTCATCGTTTCCAAACCACTCATTTCGAGAAGCCCAGTCTTCTGCTTTCGGATCCGCCTGTGCCGGAGCTTGTTGTTGAGGAGGAGGAGCCGCTACGGGAGCTTCTACTTTTTCCTCAACTTCCTTAACAGGCTTTTTAATTTTGCCTTTTTCTACAGCAAGTTCTGATAAGGCTTCCTGTACCTCAACTATCTTTTCAACATCACCTGTTTCGTGAGCTTCTTTAAGAAGTTGTTTAGCTGCTTGTATTTGAGTTGTAACTCTTGTGTCAAACTCTTCCTGAAAACCTTTATCTAAAGAATCTAGACGTTTCTTTAGTTCCTCGTTCTCATTCCTAACGTTTTCAGCATATTGAACAGCAGATTGTTTCTGACGTTCTTCTTCACGCATACGTTTGGTAAGTTTATCAATACGAGACTTAACACCAGAACTATACTCATCTAATTCGGATTCGTCCGCTGGCTCTTTTATTTCAGGTGGGTTTTCTGCAACCTCCTCTTTAGTTTCTTCTGAGGAAGCCTCAAGGTCTACTTCAATTTCAGACTCGTCAGAGTCTCCTATATCAATTTTCTTTTCTTCACTTATATCCATAGCGTGATCTCCACGTGTTAATTCTATACATGTTTAATGTCATCGGGATCCATGATTGTAGCTATAACTTCGTCATCATTTATAATACGAACTTCGCCACCATCAATTTTAAATCGAGCACCAGCATATCTGCCAATACATATCCAATCACCTTTTTTACACCAAGGCGAAGCGTTTTCTCCAAACTTATTAGGATCTTGATACGCTAATGGACCAACCTTTAAAACATACGCTACAACAGTAGCCAATGCTTCACGGTCACGGATTTGATCTGGAATTAAAATACCACCATCACTGGTTGCTTTACCCGCATATGGCATAACTAATATACGCCATCCAGTGGGTTGAGGTAGTCTTTCACTTAGGGAAACATCTAACAAAGAAGGATCGAGAACTCTCTCATCTTTTTTAACGTAAGCACTCTTTTTTTTCTCTTTCTCTTTCTCTTTCTCAGCTACATGTTCTGGTACATATAGTTTTTTAGTCATTCTTTCTCCTGTTGTTCTAAGAAGTCTTTAATTTCTTGCTCTGCATATTCAAGCCCTTTTAACTCACCTACTAATTCTCTGTAGGCTTCTAAGTCTTTAGGTCTACCGTGAAGGATAGCATCCTTTGTTAGTTCTGCACGGCCTTGAATTGATTTTAGGACGTTATAGGCAAACGTAGTAGGGTCTGCCATTAAAACGTACCTTTAAAATTTTTTGTTTTAGCTGTACTTTCCTTTATCTCTTTAGGGGTAGGTATACCTAAAATATTTCCCACTCCCATCGCTGCTTTATTTGCCCCTATAGCTTTTTTAAGAGCAGCTGGATCACTTTTAGCAGATCCGCCTTTATTATAGCCAAAGCTGTATCCTTCATCATTAGGTACAACAGAAAAAGTTCCGTCTGGGTTTTGCATAACCACAGTGCCACCGCCTTGTTGATCTTGTAGGGCCTCTGCTTGTTTCCTAGTTGCTACTTTACTAGGAAGTTTAGGAGCACCGCCCTCTTGAAAAGACATTCGGTCAGGCTTGTTTAATTCGTCAGAATAAGCTTGAGCTTCATCCTCTTTAACAAATTTAATATTATCTGGCATTAGAATACCCTCGTTTTTTTGGCCATACCGCCATCGTTTTTATTCATGAAATTAACTGTTTCAAAACCTTCTTCAGTAAGAACTTTTATAGGTTTATTTTTAGGAAACAATTCAGGATTATTTTTAATCTTTTTTTCAGCCCTATTAAGTGTTTCTTTTCGTGTTCTAGCAGATTTTTTATTTATAATCTTGTTTATAATTTCCTTTGGTTTTCCTTTAAGCTTACCTGAATCAAGCCCTTGCTCAATATCTTTCTTCACTGCGGCTTTCATTCTTTCTGCACGTTCTTTACGCTGATCTTGAAAACTCATTAGAAAGTTCCTTTCCCATCGTTATCGTTAAAAGTAAAACCTTTAACTTGAGCGGGAGGAGTTCCTTGGATACGAGCCATTCCGCCATCTGCATAACCCATGATTTCAGCGTTGCCGCCTTTATTCATTTGTTTTGCT
>Ga0208643_1001552_pt1 | contig 12411 bp, 10 predicted proteins | sample VirMetDEL_Nov_12_FD_184516 | JGI IMG/M metagenome (GOLD analysis project Ga0208643, IMG submission 184516) | Aqueous microbial communities from the Delaware River and Bay under freshwater to marine salinity gradient to study organic matter... | ecosystem: Environmental > Aquatic > Marine >... | reverse complement strand
CATCGCCTATACCAATAGCAGGAACGGAGTTTGTTCCTCCAAGCGTTAAAATAGTCCCGTTTACTCGTAATTTTTCAGTGCCTGCAACAGCTCCCACGCCAATAGTTACACTGTCTGACTCTACATTACCAGTAACGTCTATGCCTGTGGCTGTGGTGGCTAGTTTGGCTACTGAGTAAGTAGCTTTATCGTAAAAAAGACTAACAGCACCTTCACTATCAGCCCTAATCATGTCGGCGTTAGTCCCGTAGGCTTGAAGCCTTAGAGTATCTGAAGCTCTTATATACAAACCGCCTGAACCTACGTCTTCAATTAAGCTCGAACCGCCGTTATGATAAATCTGTAAGTCATCACCAGCACCAAACGTAGCTTTGCCGTCGTCTGGTAAGGCAATGCCTGATGTTGATACATCAACAATCTTTTGCCCACCAGCTGCCAAAGCCCAATTGTTAGCGCCTATTCTGTATAAGCCGTTATCTTGATCCTGAGTAAAGGTAATCCCGGGAGTTCCCACCGATCCATCATTAAATTTACCGTTACCAGCATAATCTCGGACATCTGCAAAATCAGATATTAAGTCAGTTACACTTACCGCAAGATCGGCTACCAAAGATTGAGTTGGAACAATCTGATACGATTGGCCGCTTTGAGTCGATCCAAGATAAGCGTCAGCCAAAATGATAACAGTGGCAGAAGTAATTGATTGTATTTCGTACAATTTGGAATCTGGCCCATAAAAAGCCTCTCCAACTTGTGCGCCAGTGATAAAGTTTGTGCCCGTACCTGTGACCGTAGTAGAACCATTCGTTACTGCTACTGTGCCTGTGTCATACCATGCCATTTTGTCTGCCTCTGTAAATTATTGTGGCTTTGTGGGCCAAATTATATCACTAATTGAAATCGCATCTGCATAGGTTTCGGTAATGTCCCTTAATGCTTGCCTATAAATTGCCCATTCTGCTTTCTTGCTGTCAGATAAAGGGCTATCAAAGAATTGCGTCCAGTCTGATCTTGTTAATTTGGCATTTCTTTTGAATCTAACTTCTGGCTGGAGTAATGTATTCAACTCTTCATCAGTAAGCTCTTCAGGCTCCTGCTTGTCACACACAACACCATCAATAATCATCTGCGTAGAGTCGTTTGCTACGCCTTCCATGACTAACTGATCATTATTAGCCTGAAATTTAAAGTCTTGTTCAGCACAAACTCCAGTTCTAAGTATTAACCCATTAGCATCATAAACTATATAGTGTTTCATTTCTTAACCTCTAATGCTGACACGGAGAAGTTTCTGTTTGCCGCAATTAAATCCACAAAGTTAGCCTCTTGGACAATTGGTCTAACTCTTAAAGACCAAGTATGAGCGCCTGAAGTAGTATTGTCTAAAGCGGATATGCTAATTGAATTTCCAAAGCTATCTATCATTTGATTTAAAGCAAGGGAGGTTAAACTTGCAATGTAAGTTGTAACATAATTTCCTTTGACAAAACCTTCTTGTATTACCGTCGCATCTCGCAAAATTTGAAATTGTATATTTGTTCTACCATTAGGTTCATCTGGATCATCTTCTTGTATTCCGGCAGCCATTTCTCCACTAAAACTTAAAAATACATTTCCTCCAGCAGATGTAAAGGTTATAGCAGATATTTCTCGCCATTGAGGAACTGAATTTATTACGGGAACCCTGTAATTGCTTCCGTTAATATTTTCAATGCCTCCGTTTGGCCATTCAGTATATGCAGGCGCAGTTGTTGTTGATCCGCTTGGTATGGTTACTGCCTGATTGGCTATTTGCAAAGTATCAACAGATAGGTTATCAATCTTACCTGTAGTTACTGCCAAATCAGCGATTTGAACATTTCCTACGCCACCAGTCTTAATAATCAAATTACCAGAGGCATCAGTGTCCATGGTGACATCATCAAGCTGCAATCTTTGTGCGCTTAACTCACCAACTTCAATCTGATTTGCGTTCAGGTAATTAACATTAGCTGAATCAATGTAAGTTCCGGCAGGGATAGTAATAGTTTCGCCACCAACAGTGACATCAGTATCCACGGCGTAAAATACAAAAGGATATGCGCCAGCAGTTCCGTCTGTACCACCAATGGCAAATTGATCCGCAGTAACAATAAAAGCAGAAGTTGGATTCCCGTCAATTATGTCAGAAACCAGCCCAAACCCAGACACATTGCCATCATTATCAATAGTAACTGTGTACTGCGACCTAATGTCACCCAAATCGTCAGCATAGGCACCCGCAGCGGTTTCAATAACGGCATACGACCCATCAGGCTGCTTTAGCTTAATCTGCTTTGCTGCGGTAACTATAGCGGTGTCAGATGTCCAAGTGCCATTAGCAAGCTCACAAGCAGCCTTGTCTTTCGCATCTGTAACATCTCCGGATAGCGTACAATAACCGATCCTAACCGTATTGTTTTCTAATATGGCTCCGCTAGTCGTTTCAACTTCTGACCAATAAACTGCGTTTGTCGGAAGGTTTCCTGTACTATCTAAAATACAAATATAAGGCGTGCCAGAATATATTGCACCTTCGCCAACAAGGTAATTCCTTTCAGAATTGTAAGTATCAGACTTAGGAATATCTAATGCAGCAAATATCGTTGATGCTGTTTGCGCTAATGCAGAATCAGCGGTAGCTCTTGCAAGCTGCTCATCTGTTATTAATCCTGCGTTTTCAACTATTCCCTCATCTCTGATTATTACCCAATCACTTCCATCCCAGCGGTAAAGTTTATTTTTGTCGTCAGTATCAACCCAAAGATCACCAGTCGTTTCAGCTGTAGGCTGTTCGTCCTGAAAGAATGTAACTATCTTGGAATCTGCGGTATCTTGAGCATTAGAAGCAGCAATAGAAGCATCAGAGGCATCTAATATTGCTTGAGCAATGTCCGAATCTCTTGCATCAGACCAATCACTTCCATCCCAGCGGTAAAGTTTATTTTTGTTGTTGGTGTCAAACCATAAATCGCCAATCCCTGTTGCCGTTGGTTCTTCATCTTGAAAGAATGTCACTATTTTGCCATCAGCAGTACTTTGTGCTGTTGCAGCATCAGATAAAGCAATTGAAATATTGTCAGTATTTGTTGTTACGCTTGCACTTAAAGTAGTTACAGATTGAGCAATAGCTTCATCGGCTAAAGTTCGTGCCAAGGCTTCAACGCTTACAGCAGCCTCGATATCAGCAGAAACTGGATCAATTTCTTGCCAATAAGTAATGTTTGCTGGAATGTTGCCAGTAGACTCTAAAATACATTTATAAAGAGTCGCTGAATAAACAACCTCGTCATCCACAACATAAGTAGTTTCAGGCACGTAAGTATCTGGGGTGTCAATTCCAAATCTTGAAAGTAACGTTCTATTTGTAAACGTTAATACTTCATCAGCAGTTGCTCTTGCCTGAGCTTCATTAACAATTTCACCGGCATTTTCATCAACAAGTACATCAATAGCATCTATTCTTAAACCAATAGCTTCATCAGCAGAAACTCTTGCTTCTGATTCTGAAGTTACAGCCGAATCAATATCAGCAGATACGGTGTTTATTAACTGCCAGTAATTCGTATTTGTTGGCGTGTTGCCCGTAGTCAATTCAAGTGCTTTATAAACTACACCTAAATAAACTACCTCATCATCTAAGGCATAAGTAGTTAAAGGGTCATAAGTATCTTGTTGCGCGACCCCAAACCTAGCCAGCAATGTCTGTGAGGTTTGAACTATTACAGTGTCTGCGTCAGCTCTTGCAGTAGATTCTTCAATAATTGAGCCAGCATTCTCATCAACCAGCACCGATAATGCGTCAACAGTCTGCACAATTGCTACATCGGCATCAGCTCTAGCTTGGGCCTCAGTAACAATGCTTGCAGCATTCTCACCCACGGTTGCGCTTAAAGTGGTTATGCTTGAAGCCAGTGCGCTTGTCTCATCAGCTCTAACTGTTTGTTCTGTTAAAATAAGTGCTTCGTTTTCATCAATTAAACCCAGAAGCTCAGTTCGCTGTGTAGATGTAGCTACCCTATTATCATTAACGTCAGCAGATATGCTTGATTGAGCGAAAGCCAAGTCTGTCCGCAAAGATTCACGGCCTTTATATGCAGCAAGTAAATCTTTTAATGATCTAATATTATCCCGATCAATTGCTACCTTTAAAGTCCTGCTATCTACTACTGTCTGCGTTATGCTTGGAATATCAAGGGCATTAATTTGAATCTCAGCAGTTTCAACCCTATCATCGAGAGCATTTAAATCAGTATTCGATGCCTTTAGTAAAATGGCAGCTTCTGCCGCATCAATATCAATTTCTGCTTGACCAACTCTAACATCAATGCCGCTAACAACTGTTGTGTCAGCTTTTAATAATATGGCAGCCTCAGCAGCATCAATATCAATCTCTGCTTGATTAACTTTTAATTCAAGCTCATTCAAACTAGCAAGGTCAGCAGAATCAAGTACAGCATTAGCAATTGCATTGTTTACATAGGTTACGGAGGCTTTAAGTACAATCTCAGCTTCAGCGGCATCAAGATCAATGGTTACCTGACTAAATTGCGTATCCGTATCTGAACGCAAATTCTCAACAGCTTGAATAGTTACAGAGCCAGTAGAAGGGTCAACGGTAATCCCAGCATCCCTAACAATACCAAGCTGCTCGCTTTGAGTTGTTGCCAGAGTGAGCATTCGCTCTGCTACTAGATCAGCGGTATTACCAACATCCTGAACCTCATCAATAATAACGTTTACGTCTGTTTGATTTGCTTTTAAATCAATCAAACCTTCAATTTGAGTAAGCTCAGACTGAAGAGTGCTTGTATCTACTTTATTTCCAATAGTTGTTTGCAAGTCACTTGTCAAAAAATCTAAGGCAATAACACCATCATCAAAGTCATTGGCTACTAATTGAATAGCTGTGCCGCCACCGCCGCTAACCCATGCTGAAGCGTTACCAGTCCGGTCAACTGATCTTAACCAGTAATAGCGGGTAACTGTAGAGGTGTACGGGCTATCTAAATAGTGGTCACCGCTTGTCTGCGCTATGTAAACTGCATCGCCTTCGACAGCAGTTCCAGCTCGCTTAATCTCAACGTAAGCAAAGTCTGAATCTGTAGGGTTAGTCCATGCAACGCCAATTTCCTTAAATGTACCAGTTACTGTAATTGAAGAGGGAACCGCTGGAGCCGTTGTGTCAACTGAAGGAGAAACCCCAGAAATAGTTACAGGGGTAGATCGTGCGCCAATAGAACTTACAGACCGAACAGAAATGCTATAAGTCTGGGCGCTATCTAAGTTTGACAGTGTATATTCATTGCTGAAAATGCTAACAGTCTGAGAGTCACCGCCAGAAGCAGTCCAGTTCAACTCGTAAGAATCAACAAAAGAATCAGCCGCGTATGTAAAAGATACATCGATGGCCGATATAGTGCCGCCATCAGCATTTAACTGCGCAGACCCAGTGGCTGAAAGGTTAGTAACTGGAGCAACATTAAACGGGTTGGGCAAAGTGGTTTCAGGGTATACGGTTTCCTCTGCCGACAAGTCATAGGTATAAATGCTTGAATCGTATTGCAACAAAGAAACAGAGCAAGTACCGTCATAGTTAAGGGTAATCTCCTCTATCTGAAAAGGCTTTGCTGCCCAAGCTGGTGTAGGGTGAGTAACTGTAACTACATCACCAACCGATAGCTGCAAGGCTTCACTTGTAGCTTTAAAACTACAGCGCAAAGAACTTCTAGATCGTTTAAGAATGACTCTTGCCAAATCTCTGGCAGCATAGTAGTTAGTGATTGTTGGCATATCTAAATCTGTAACCAACAACGTGCCATTATCTTCGTTTAAAAATGTAGTTTCTTCGCTAGAGCCGGCATCAGGCCATGTAGCTTGATCAGGCTGATAATCTACAGCAGGGTTAGCAAACTTAACAATAACCCTATTAAACTTGTCTTCTTTTGATTCCCCCTGAATAGAGATTCCGCTAACTATTGTATCTGTATCAAATGCGTAGCTAACTGATCTAGACTTATCGATGATCAATCCGTACTTGCCTTGCGTGTAAGGCAGAAACCCACGGCAGCCCATTAGCATTTTTTCTATGTTAGAGAATAATGTTTCGTCTGTTTGCAGTACTGCATTTGTCTCAAATATCTTTCCTGTTTCACCCTCAGTGTAAAAAGTTACAGTTTCGTCACAATCTGTAGCGGCTGCTGAAAACGCAACATCATCTATTACTGATGCTGAAAGCCCTTTGCCAAATCTTGCGTTAGTCATGTAATCGCGCAAACATAAAGCAGGGTTAGTGCTGTAGGCGTTAGCGGCGCTAGGTAATCGTGGGTCGTATACTTTTCTACCACGAACAAGCGCGGTAATATCTGGAACTCCCTGAAATACATCAGAATTCCACTTTAACTTAATAGCTAAATAAGCAACTCCACTTAATTTATGATCGGTTGTCCAGCCAGCATTAGCTTCCGCGAGAAGAGAATCGTAATCTTGATTGTCAGCGCCAGTATGAACATTAATTGTATACAGGCCACTATATTTGCTATCAGATATTGGATTATCATCAATGTGTATATTTGTAATAGCGTCAACTTCTCCTTCCGCTAAAACGAGAGCTATGTACAAAAATTCATTTGGATCGCCGCCAGATACGTTTTTAGTTGATACAAAGACGCGCACACCACCGACTCTTCTAGTACCGTAAATGACAGGGATAGGCTCAATGTTAGATTCTTTGTTAATAAGAACGCCAGCCATAGCATCGGCAGCTTTTTGCGCTGCTTTTTGCGCTTTTTGCGCCATGACGTATGAAACGGTTGCGGCACCTGCAAATGCCACTGCTGCCCAAAAAAGTGCCATTATTTACGACCCCATTTTAAATCTTTAATTGTTTTAGCCGCAAACTCAAAGCCCTTGTCGCTAGGGAAGTGAATAGACTGCGAATTATTGTTAGTCTTTCGCCCAACTTCTTTTTCAAAGTCTTTCCAATGAGAAGCAAGCTGTACTGTAATAGTACTTGTATTTTTACTATCCTGAATACCAAACCCAGTTATCAAGCCTTCAAATAACAATATTGGAGTGCCAATAACGGCATCGGAGCTATCAATTGCAGCCCTGTATATTTTAACAGGCCGGTCAATGTAGTTCTGGCTTAAAAAGATAGAAACGTAGGATTGATCGACTCCAGACAACGTAACGTCAATCGTGTTAACCCTAAGATTAGACGTTTCAGTAACATCACCAACGCCTAAAAAGTGCGAACTACTATTCCACGTTTGTGATAACGCAGACAAATTTCTATCCCAATCCGTAAGATACAGAGTAGAAGAAAGGTCAAATTGAATTAAGGTAGCAAGGTTAAAATTGTCCTTATCAAGTTCTGCAATGGTTGCTGCGTCTATTGATCTTGTCATTAAACTGCCTCTATGAAATCAACTTCGTAGTCTAGTAAAGATGCGGAGGCTAAAGAATAGGCTTGAACATCATTGTTTAAACGAACAGTAAAAGGGACACTGTCATATGTCATTTCTGAATTGGTACTTAATGCCACTCGCAACGCAGGTTGAATGGCTAGTGCGCCAGCACCCGATAGGTCTGAGGTAATCATATAAACCTTAGTGTGGTTAGAGAACTTGACCATATCACCTGCTTTTAGAGTGCCGGTAAACCCATCAACATTGACCGATGTGGCTCCCAGTGCAGCCGCGCCATTAGTTAGCGCAGTACCCGATGCAGTTCCAGTCTTTGAGCTAATCTCAGGCAGGACAATAGAGAATGTTTCAGCCATGCCTCTCTGAGCCATAACAAAAGCCATGACAGGAGCGAACTCAGCACGGCTAAGCTTAGAATACTGAGCAGAAAACTCAAACCGCTGCCCGCCAATGTTCCTGACTTGGGTGCGACCTGAAACGCTTTCACTAGACAAGTTGTAGTGCTGGCTCTTAAACCCGATAGATGCAAATACGGGTGATGCTGGGTATGTTCCACTCATGTTATAGACGCTCTTCCGCGATTGTTAACCGCTTGGTTAATCATAGATACAATTTGACCTCTGCGGGAGTTAAGTAGTCTATCAAATCCAGCAGTGTCATTAGCCTGTATGCTGAAGTTTACACTAACATTGGTTTGAGCTTGACCACTTTCAGATCCAACAGCTTTCTTTAGGTTCTCGTTAGTAGCAATACGACCTGAACTACCCATAGTCAGCAGCTCTGGGCCGCGCTCACCTACAAGGTAAGACTCACCTCCTCTAACCTGACCACCTAATGCTCTGCCGCCAGCAATAGCGGTTCCTGCAACAAGACCAGCGGATGCGTAACCTACGGCTCTAATTCCGGCAGCAGTAGCAAAATAACCCAGAGGGCCAGTAAGAATTGCAGCTTGAGCAGCGGCAGCTTGAGCGGCAACTTCGGTTGAAACAATAATTTGAGCAATAGCTATTGCTTTTTGTATTCCAAACAAGATTTTAGCTTCTTTTGATCCTTCAGCCGCTATACCAGCCATTTGTCCTGCAATACCACCTAGATTTGACAGAACTTGTTGCTGAATATCTGATTTAGCTTGAGCTTCCGCTGCGGCAAGAGCAATGCCATCTTTACTGTACTTTTCATTTAACTGCTGGGACGCAATCAAGAACTGTTCTTCGTCTATTAGCCCCTTAGTATAGTCATCTGCAAGAACCTTGCCTTTTTCATCGTTTATAGATTTAAGAAGCTCTGCTTCGTCCATTCCTGATTGTGCAATTTGCAATAAACGATTTTCAGCGTTAGCTTTATCTGTAACTAGCTGTTTTGCTTTTCGATCTGCTTCAGTCTTATCTTTAGCTGCGGAGCGTACTTTAGCTGCATCTAGCCTTTTAGTCTCAGCCTCATCTTTTGTTTTTTGCCTTGCAGCTTCTTTAAGCGCCTCTTGCTCTTTTTCGTATAAAAAGATTAAACGAGATTTTTCGTGAATTGCATCTGCATCAGCTCCCGTAGCGCCTAATTGGTTGATTTTATATTGAGCCAGTTGTTTTGCTGTAAAGCCCAGCACATCAGCTTGCTCTGTCAGCTTTAAAACATACGCTGCGGTTTTATCGCTAGTCCCGTCAACTGATTCGGCGGTTTCTTTGTTGGCGATATTTAACTCATCAATTTTAGCTAATAGTTCGTTTGTTTTATCAACCCTTTCCTGATAGGTAAGATCTCCACTAAAAATCTCAGACAAGTCAAACTTGTTATTATTAAGCTTAGCCATCTCCTCGTTAAGTGATTTTATTTCTTCCTTGTTTTCGGATATTGTTTTTGCTGCCTCAGCTTTCAAGAAGGACTTTTGCGCTCTAGTTGCATTATCAAATCTATCAGCAAGAGTTTCCATGCGAGCGGCAAGATCTTCGGCGGCATCGCCAGATTTATTCATTGAGTCCCACAAGAAGCCACCAATAATTGCACCAAAAGCAATTAACGCACCAGTAACCGCACCTGCGGGGCCAAACACGGACGCTAACTGAGAACCCTGCTGGCCAATAATAGTAAAGGCGCTTGTTCCCATTTGCGCCTGAACTGCAATATCCTGCAACTGATAGGAAGCTTGCTGTGCTTGAGCGCGCATGTTTTTCATAGGCGCTACTGTGCTTTTAGCCGCCTTGCCAACATTTTTAGTATTGGTTTCTGCTTTTGCACCCGCTTCTGAAAGATTCTCTAGCTGTTCAGTAGTGGGATTTATCCCTTTAGCTTCAACTTCTACTACAAGTTTTGATAATTCAGTCATTCTTAATGCCCTCTTGAACGTGTAAAATATCTAGGCTGCGAATAATATCCACCTCAAAAGTAGATAATCTTCCATATATAGACATATACGAATTTATTTCATTGTAACTGATTGCGCCAGAGGAGGCATTTTTTAAAGACACGAACAAGTCCCAAAGATAAACAAGCTCTTCTCGTAATTCAGGCTCTTCATCAAGTTCTTTGGGGTTACGACCTAAACTTTTAGCAACTTGTCGTAGATTGCTGATGCGGCTAACTGCTGATCCTTTGTCGTAACCGGCAGCCCAGAACTGCCACCGGCCAAAAACAGACAGCTCCTTAGTTAGCCCTTGATAAAATTTCTTCGTGCAGCTACAAAAGTGTCCACTTGAGATGCAATGTTAGGAGCTTTGCCGTAAAGGTCTTGTGCGTTCTTAGGGGTAAACTCTACGGGCTTGCCTTTATCTTCAAGTCCACGCCAGCTTTTAGTGATAGCGACTAACAAGTCAATTTCACCACCGTCCTCTTTGTTAATAAGCTTCCTGTGATACGCTCTTACAGCCTCTCTGTACGACTTTGAGTCAACACCCTTTACGATGATGTAGAAATCAGTTTCTTCATCGTCTATCGGGCTTAAAATGCGTATCTCTGCGCCTTCTTCGTGTGCGTCAGCAGTGTAAAGTTCTTTTATGTCCATTTCTCTCTCCAGAGTTATTGTGTACGGGTTGCGTAAATAAGTGTACGGGTTGTGTAAAAGGGGTCTTTCAACCCCTGCTATTTAAGCGTCTGTTCTTGTAATTTTAATCTGAGATGCATCGCTGGAGTTATATAGTGCAACAAAATCCAGAGATACTGTTACTGCGCCAGCACCACCAACTTCAGGATTGCCTGAGTTGTATTTGACGTTTGGTAGATTAAAGGTGTACGAGTTACCAGCTAGATCAGTTAGCACAAAAGTTAAGCTAGAAGATGTTTCGTTAATAAACTTGTCAATTAAGGTGCTGTCCTCAAAATAAGCTGTAACTGAACCGCTAACAGATGATTTGCCAATAGAGGGCAACAACGTAGAGCTAGAGCCAACTACATACATAGATTCCATTCCGTTATCAAGACTTAACTCAAGCCCAGTAATAACAGCAATGCTTGACCCGCCTTCCGTAATGGAACCAGTAAAAGAATCAAATGGTGAAGTAGTAGATTCGGCAGCGTAAGTTGCGCCGGTAATAGCTGTAGAGGCTACGGCAAAATCCTTGCCAATTACTGAAAAAGAGCCAGTAACCATTGAGTTGGGAGCAACAGATAAAGACAGTGCATTAAAATTGCAGCCAGTAGAGCGCAGATACTTGCCAATGTCTTGGTGATGACGCTCAACGGTGTAGCTTCTTCGAGTAGTTCCAGCTTTAAGGACGTTTGTAGCCCAAGTACCGCACAATACGGCCTCAAGCAAGTCGTCAAATGACTCGTAAGATAGTTCAACATTAATATCGCCAGCAACGCTTTCATTGCCATGACGGAAATGAGCTATTTGACGATCTTCTCGTAACTCTTCGGATTCTATTGCGTCTTTAGACAGGCCAATAGTGGTTCCGGTGTGACGAATAGGTGTAAATGAAGGAGTGGTCGGAGTAGTACCGAATGTAGATTCGACAACATACGCCATGTTGTGTCTTGAGCCTGTTGCAATAGTCATACTTTACCTCGGTGCTACATGAGCCATATAATTAATTGTTACTGAAATAACGAAGCGATCTTCGTCAATAAGTCCTGAGTTTCTTGATACATTACCAAGCCGAACATAAACGCCATTGTACAATAAATCTGTACCGCGCTTAAAGTGGTCGGCAATTACATCGGCTTTCGCTTCTGCTGTACCTCTACCTTCTCCGGCCATTGCAAAAACATCAACTTGATATAACCCTAAGTATTCGTCTATACCAGCAGTTCCAAGTCCAGCTTGTACTGTAGGGGCAGGCAAATGAGTTGGCCTCAAGTATAACGTATTTTTAACGGGCTTATAGACAATATTTTCCCAAGCTACAGGAGATGATCCCGTCAAAGTGCCTAGTCTTACATCTAAAGCCGCGCTTATGTTTGAAAACACTGTACTCATTTGACAACCTTTTTAATTGCTTTGTTTAATGCTGCTTGAAAATGCAAAACATTTAACCTTACCATTCCAGTTGGAGCTTGAGACGAATGAGCGCCATATTCTATTCTTGCGGCATAAGGAAGGTTGTTTGTAAGCCAGATAGAGCCTAAGCCGTCATATTTTTTAACAGTGGCAAGCATTCTGTTTATAGTACGTTTGCCACTTTTATCTCTCTTTTTTAACCTGCCAGAAGCTCGATTATTTAAAGATGTCTGCCAGTTAGCTCTTAAAGCACCAGCCTTGTAGTCTGCCGGTGGCTTCTTTTTCCATAATTCCGGCTTTCCAACGGGAGTATCCATTATTATCTTAGTAAAAACTTCTACAGCAGTTTGTTGGACAATTTCAACAATGTCTTCGCCGGTTTTATCGACATATTCTTTAAGATCTAAGGTGAAGCTCATAATACACATCCGTGCCAGATGGCGAGATTGTAGTAACGTCCATTATCCGATAGCTTACGCTATCAAACGTCAAGGTATTATCAATTGCTGGAATGCCTTTGCCTGCTTCAACAAGCATTTT
>Ga0208643_1001549_pt1 | contig 12424 bp, 18 predicted proteins | sample VirMetDEL_Nov_12_FD_184516 | JGI IMG/M metagenome (GOLD analysis project Ga0208643, IMG submission 184516) | Aqueous microbial communities from the Delaware River and Bay under freshwater to marine salinity gradient to study organic matter... | ecosystem: Environmental > Aquatic > Marine >... | reverse complement strand
AGCTAACTCGATTATTGATGGTAATACATCACCAATTCCATTCATTGAAGGGGTTGGAACAAACACTTGGACTAAGTACAGCGTACCTAGTGGCACTGCAAACACTGTCGCCGTGTTCAGCCCCACAGGTTCCCTAGTAGCCTCAAACATAACCTTGAATGAACTTGGCACGCTAGATAGAGATAGTCCAGCCACCATCACCACTATCGTAGATGCTGACAGGATAATTCTTAACAGCGCCACGGGTGGTATGATGCAAGTGCTGATGTCGCGCTTTTGGACTTATATAAGCGGTAAATTTTCAACAGGTGCATTCAGTGCTAATACTAATACTGTATTTGCTGACAAGAATTGCGTGCTTATATCTAATTCCAGCGGAAAAGCTGTGCCATTGTCTAACATAACCGATACCGAGCTTTCCTACTTAGATGGTGTTTCTTCAGGAATCCAAAATCAGCTCGCAAGTAAAAAGACTTACGCAACTAACGTAATGAGAGTGGCGGCTGCTGGCACTATTTCAACTACAGGCGGTAAGCTATCAGGGATTATTGGTAGCTATTCAGTTAGTAAGGTTGGTACAGGTGAGTATCGAATTTACTCTTTGGTAGCAACTCCTCTAATTAATTCTAATGTGATAATTGAGTGCATCAGCGACGACGATAACGTATACACGGTGTACAATAAAGATACTACAGGTTTCAATGTTAGGTTTTACGACATACCAAATATGACGCTGCAAGACACAACGTTTCGATTTAGTTGGGTGGTTATATACTAATGGTATTAACAATGAATATTAAACAAATTAAACGTGTCGGTGTAAGATGTAATATCTAAATAAACAAAAGCCCTCCTCAGAATTAACTGGGAGGGCTTTTTCATGTCTAAAATTTAACTTTTTACTTCTAAAAGTGTAAGGCCATCTAAAACTATCTTCAAAACACCCTCTGTAAGCTCCTAGGAAGCCTTGATGCTTTATCATTTAGCGGGGCAAGTAACACTAAAGCTAGGGTGATATTGTCTGCTTACGGTGGTACTTACTTTGCGCCATTGGTTTTTGACTTTGATATCTTTAGACACGACACAAACAGCGTGGTTGTACATTGTGAATATAATGAACTGATTAACGTATAAACAAAAGCCCTCCACTTAATTGTGTGAGGGCTTTTTCATATCTGAAAACCATTCTCATATCATATTTTAGATTACACGTCAAGTATTTATTTTAATATAAATTGACTTTTCCTGTATATATGGTATAATACTAGCATGAACTTACGTTCATAGAATTAAATATATTTAGTTTTAATAATTTAGTTAAATAACATTTGTAGGCATACAATGTAGGTTTAACACAATATATAAAGGAAAATAAAATGGCAATTGCACCAATCGAGTATACCACTGATTTCTTATTCAACATCAATGCTATTGAGAAGATTAACCAGTTGGGGTCTGCTGTGAATACCTTAGTGTCTGAAGGTGGGGATACATCTGGTGTAGCAGGGGGGATATCTCCTGAGATAAATGATGTTTTTTACAATGCTAAAACTGAAACTGGGTTTCAGTATGTTGTCGTTGGCGACAGCACTAGAAATAACCTGTTTAATGAGGCTCCTTATTATTATGGCGTTGTCTGCCCTCAGGTAAACATGGCTTATGTAGATCAGGCGCTTTCTGGCATAAAAATGTCAGAATATATAGCTGGAACTCGAACCGTTAGCGTGGCTACTACTATCGCCGCCATCTCTGGTACGGGTAGTAAATGCTTAATTGAATTTTCAATGGGTATCAATGACTCAGGTCTAGAAACTCAAGCGGGATTGGTAACTCTAATAAAAAACAGTCTAAATGCTATAATTGCAAGTAAGCCAGATGTAACCATTATATTATGTCAACCTGTTAGGGGGGCTGGTCAGCGTCAGAACTTACATGACGCTTACGCTCAGGTAGCTGCTGAAACTGGATATCCTATATTGAATGTTGACGATGCGACAATACCAGTACACGGAGATCCAGAATATTACACTGACGACACTCACCCTAATAAGTACGGGACGATGCGTGTAATAAACTATATTTTCAATAAAATACTTCCTACAGGTATCCGCGATTTGCTTCTACTACCAGAAGATGTGAAAACTCCACCGCCAAGCGGTAATCTTGCACTTTCTGTCTTGAATGGGTCTTATAGTACAGGTAACGGGTCTTTTATTGCTAATGCAGCCGTAAGATCAACATCTATTATTGATGTAGATCCTAACTTTATATTGGAAATAGTACACAGCGGAAATTCAAGAAACGTATTATTTTATACGGCTGCTGGGGCATACATAAGCTATGTGAACCTGCCCACACTTTCAGGGCAGGCGTTTAGAACGGTGACAATTCCAGTTAACGCTTATAAAGTTGCTATTAACATATCGAGTGATGGCGCAACATGGGACGCTCTAGGTGAAACTCCAGTTGTTAGATATCAGACTGCTGGTGCTGTTTTTCTAAGGCAAAGGGATGTTAACAAGGATTTAAATATTACGCTGTTTGTTGAGCAAGCTGGATTGATTGATAAGTTTGGTTACACTGGTGAGGCTGGACAGATAACTAAATCTGATGGTGCTGGTGACTTTTACTGGGATAACATATAGAAGATTATACTTATGATTGAAAAAATAAAGTGGACAACTGATTACCTGCTAAATTATGAGGTTATTAGTAAAATGAATGAAGTCGTAGACTCTGTTAACTCTGATGTTTCAATTGGAACTGACTTCTTAGTAAGTGGTTCTATTTCAGATGATGAGTATTTGACGGTGGGTATGCCTGAGACATTCACCTATGCAGAACTATCTTATATAAAATTCTTAGATGGTAGCGGGGCACAAGTAACACCTTCTGCTGGTACATATAAATTAATGGGGTTTGACGGTAATCAGTTTGATGAAGTAAGTAATAGTCAAGGGACTTCCTACTTCAAGCATCTGGTGCATTTATGGCTAAGATGCTAGGCAAGTTGCCTTCGACATCGCTTACAGGCCGTAGAGTAGCGATCGCTTGGGGTGGCAGTACACAAGATAACTGGCGTACTGCTGATAATGTTTCAAGATTAGCAACATCGGTCGGGGCAACTGTAGCCATCCCAGCTAAAGCATTCTCGGCTTGTGTTGTTGACGCTGATACTGGGGTGCCAATACCTTGGTTGTACGTAGCAGTAGAGGGGCATCAGACATTTAACGCCACTGGTGGCAGTGGTAACTCAGGTAACACATCTTCAAGTTACTTAAACAACAAGGCTTTGATTGGTAACTTTAGCCACGACGCTACTTACGCAGGTATGAAAATTACTGTTGGCAATATATATGACATAGCCTTACCAAATGCCACCGTCATAGTTGCCGCTTCTAGTAATATATCCGATGCAGTAAGTAAAACAGACTGGACAGCTAACGGTGAAACCAAACAAGTCAACGCTGCGTTAGTGCCTTGTGGTTTAGCTACATTTAGCAATGTACCTGCCGTAGATAATAAGATTGTGATTAATGGAGTTATTGCGTCAGGTAGCTCAAAAAGTTATCTTTCAGCAATTGAAATACAGTTTAGTTAATATAATATGACATCCAACATATTTAATTTAAACTGGTTTAAATTAAATAAACAAAAAGCCCTCCACTTAATTGTGTGAGGGCTTTTTCATGCCTAAATACTTCTGACATTAAACATACTAATCAAAAACCCCCTCTCAAACCTCCTAGGAAGACCGTGGTGAGGTTTTATCAATATATCTACATCAATTGTTGTGTTTGATATTATTGTGGCTTATATGGCTTCCTACCAATAAACTCATCCCAGAAGTCTGCCCAAGATAAATAGTGATATTCAATTCTCTTGTTCATTAAGTATTCAGAATAGCCTGTCTTACCAGCAGCAGCTCCAATTGCATACCAGAATTCAGATTCATCTATTATTTTGATATCCATTTAATTCTCCTATTAAATCCCACTCATATTCTTAATCACTGTCCCTTTCGGCACAACAATACTCTGCTTCACTAAGTCACAACGGTCAACCTTCATATCTATAACATTCCACCATAACACTCTATATGTTGCATGTTCCTCATAACAGGTAAACTCCTGAGCAAATCTTCCTGTATCTTTTAGTTTATCATCCTCAACAATGTAAGCACCATTAACCACCTTAAAATCTAAGTATGTATTCTCACTTACACGCTCACGTAATAAGTAGAATGTATCCTGTCCAATTGTCCCACTAAAGAATAAGAAGTTTCCTGATATGCTTCCGTTTATATCTTGTTGTGGTGGGGCTACAGATACCAGTTCTCGTTCTTCTACTACTGTTGTGTGGTTAACATCCTCAGACTCACCATCAACTCCATAACAGAAGAATAGTACAAACAATACTACAGCTATAAATTGAGGCCTATTGTCCCAATCTGCAAATATTATGATAAATATAGTACATAATATAAGAAATACTGCAAACGATATTAATTCCATTATTTTCTCCTATTTAGATATCCAAGACTTATCGCGTTCTTGTAACAATATTTCCATATAAGCTAATGAATATGTTTCATTCTCAGGGATGCTTCTATCCCCCTTCAGATAACGTTCTTCAAAATAGCTAATATCTGTCCCAGTAAGACTACAGACTTCCATAGCACGTTGTATAGCCTCATATGGACGGATATATTTGTCTGCTAGTATCTGTGCCATATACCAAGGGAAATCTTCCTTGTCCACATCACTCAATACTTTGATACTGTGTGAATCATATTCTTTAAACTTACCATGTGTTTCATCTGACATGATGCCAGCATTGTGTAAACCATCTGCTGTCTTTAGTATTGATTTTGTAATGTTACTCATTATTATTCTCCTTCGTCACCGTAAATCCAAAACTCTTATAATCCTCGTCTGTCCACGTTTCCTCTGTTTCTTGTGACCTCATCACCTTCTCCATTACAAATGGTTCAGTCATATCAAGCACATCCTCAATCTTGCATAACAAATCATTTGGTGTGTTATCTCGATTACATAAGAACCCTTGTAACTCAATTAGAAGCTCTTTCATATCTGGTGCCATTACAATTAAGTTTGCATGTTCTGACCATAGCTCACACACATGTCCTCCCTCTGAGTCTAATATACTTTCCTTAAAGCAACAGTGTGTTGGCTTCTCATTAATTACCCATCCTTTTAAACTACTCATTCCCCTTCCTCCATTATCTCAGCTAATAATATTTGTGCATCCACCACACTACTATAATCCAACATTCTAACATCTTTATCACTTCTACGTCTATTGTATTTCATCCTCTCACTATTCACCTCTAGTATGGCCTCTGAAAGCTCCGTAGAGAGGTTTTCTATTGTCATGAGTAACTTTGGTAGTAGTGAGACAAGTTGCTCGTTAGAGAGAGTATGAGTGATTGTTGTGTATTTATTCATCCCAACTATCTCCCACTTCTAATGCATTAGCTTTATCCTCTGACATAAAAGACTTCTGCTTAAAGCTTTTACCTCCACAATAATCTACTGTACAATCCACAAACCAATATCGTCCTGACTCAGACTGATAGGGTTTACTTAATATCTCAACTACACTCACTGTTACTAAATTCATTTATCTTCTCCTCATTTAATTAACTGACCCCCATCTTACCACACCAATTCTACATGTCAACACATTTATTCTTTGACATATTAAATATGTTGTGTTATGGTATCTCTACCGATTAACAATAGAGATGTATATAAATATAAGAGAGGAGATAACATATGGAGGAATTCATGTATGAGTATGGTAGATGGTTATTGTCAGAATGGTTTACATTAGTGTGTGTTGGATGCATAATTATTGGTGGTGTGACTAGTAGTAAACTGATTAAGAATTACTGTGAATTGACTGCTTTAATTTGGTTCATTTATGGGGCTATTTTGGTATCTGTGAATATGTAAAACTCAAAGCTGAGAATTCATTAAACTATTCAGTCATACCAAGGGCTGTAGAGCATAAATAAGTTCTGAGACATACACTAGTGTATATAATAGGGTAATTTACTTAAATAATTCTATTGAGTCTTTATAGTTAAATACACATATAATTATGTATCATTAAGGAGGTGATATGGGAGAAGAAGATACACTGAAGATGGAGTGGTTAAGAAGAGTATATTATAAACCAAAGTACATCTTCAAATTAAGACAAGAGATAGAGATAAGATACAAAGAAATGTATGGTGTTAAGAACATCTCTAAAGCACAAGATGCTATAGATGCTGTTTCCTTTACTCTCATAAGAGCATTCAAGTATAAGATGGATGGTTGTTATTTCTCTTATCACCCGTCTAAATACATTGGTAGTGTTACAGTGAATGGTGTTGCTGTTAAGAGTGGTGTGGGGTACACTGGTGTGATAAACATTCTAAAGATGCTGGAGGCTGAGGGTTTCATATCAATATCTATTGGCGGGATGATGGGAAGGGATAAGACTAATAGCTACTTCATCTTGACTGACTCTGGTGTAGAGTGGATAGAGTGTTTTGATATTAAGCTCCCGAAGAATATACCGATAAAGAGTAGTGTGATAGAGATAAAAGATAACAGTAAAAATAATATGTCATTTAAGAGTACTAAGGAGCTTACTATAATGAGAGAATGGGTTACTGAATACAATACACTTATGGCTGACCATGAAGTGTTGGTGGAATACTTACCATTCCCTATTCATATGGTGCGTAAGTTCATCAGAGAGTCTTTAGATTGTGGTGGGAGATATTATTACACTGGCCTTAGTGTGCAGACTGTAGAGGCTTATAAGCGTAAAGGTATTCTGATTGATAGTGAAGCAACAGTTGAATTAGATTACAAGAGTATGCATCCAGCAATCCTAGCTGAGTCTAACGGAGTTATCTGGACTAAAGGATTCGACCCTTACAGATTGGATTATAGTGTCATGGCAATTGATATAGAAGCTCTGGATGCCTATAAACTTACTGTCAATCCAACACACAACCCAATACGTAATCTAGCCAAGCTCGCATTGATGTGTGCAATCAACTGTAAGAGCAAGAGACAAGCTTACGCTGCACTTAAACATAAGTTTGAAGATGATGGGTTGAAGAACATTGAAGACCAGAAGTATTATGGGATACTTGAGTTTGAACCTAAGATGTTATATTCCAACTTAGCAGACAATAATGCGGAGATAGCTAAATACTTCTTCACTGATACTGGGGTTAAGTTACAACGTGTGGATAGTGACATTGCAGAATTTATAATGAAAGCTTGCATTCGTCAGGATATCCCTGTATTGTGTATACATGATTCATTCATTGTAAAGCGTAAGCATCATGGGGAGCTACACAAACTTATGAAAGATGGATGGGCTTTTAGATTGGGAACTAATTTTAATTGCTATGTAGAGGAGAAATAATATGCTAATTAAATCATTATGTGGACAACAGTTACATATCACACAGGACACAACATTTGAGTTTATCTCAATGACAAACCATTTTGCTAGTATTTGGTGGTGGTTTGGTTGGTTGTTAATCTTTTATCCAATGATTATAATATTAATCATTATGGGTTTGACACGGAGAGCATATGTGTGTAAAGTTAGTGGTGTGGTTGTGACATTGAACCAAGAGAGTTATATTAGTGTAGTTAGTATTGTAGGTTTGGATAATAAGAAATAACATAGCCACAAGCTCCTAGGAAGCTCTCTAAGACATTAACACACCATCATGTATGAAAGTGTAACCATTAATTAGTTTAAATGGCTTAGAGAGCGATACAGGAGTTCCTAAAGGAATATATAATTATTAACTTAATTGACTATATACAAACAACATTAAATAAATCTAATATACTGCTTGACAGAATCAAGAACCTAGTGTATAATAGCTTTATAATAACAATAACAGACAAGAATAGGATAGATTATGTTTAGATGTAAATGCTGTAATCGGCATCTCTCAGATAGTGAAGCATTTGCTGAATACGAGAACAAACAGTTAGTTGGGTTATGTAATACATGTAACATTCCATATAATCCAGAATGGGAAGGTATGTATTATGAGACAGGTCATGTTGAATACTCCACACAGGGTATGACAGCACCATTATCTGAACGACCATCTGGTAACTTTTATTATTCATATTTTGATTGATAAATATTATTAAATCAGCACATTTAGCTATTGACAGATAACGTTTTATATGTTATACTTACAGCACGTAGTAATTAAGAACATTAGACTTTATAAAAGTCAAGGGTTATTTAAGCCCTGTTATAATAGAGGTATTTAAATGACTGACGAAACAACATTTGATATTTATAACCCAGATGGTATGTACGAGATAGGTTCAGACGAACATGAAGACTACTTGAAACGTACACCCAACCCAGAGTATCCCAACCGTAACTTAAAAGGGACTTACTTAAAAGGGTTTTCTGGTAATGCTAAAGGTAAGAAAAAGAATTCTAAATCTAAACTATCTAAACAGAGTTTAGTGACATTCCTTCGAGGGAATGGAGTTGAAGCATTAGAGATGGCAGCTAAGGTGATGAGACAGTCCTACAAGAAAGGGGATTTGAATACAACACTACGAGCTTCTATGTTTATTGCTGGAGAACATATTAAGTTTATCATCAATCAGGAAAAGAATGAGCTTACTGCTGAGATAGCCAAGACTAAGGCAAAAGCGAACGAAGAGAGCGATTGGGATGATGACGATAAAGAAGATTACAGTGATAAGGTGGTGTTTAAGACATTCACTAAGGCTGTGGGGGAAGATTGATTAAGGAGGTTGTTATGGTTATTAAAGACGGTTTTATTGGTTCTGGTGATTATACTGGGCCAGATGATACAGGCGAGTTCACAGGCCCATAGTTAAGGATACCAACATGGCAACATCAAGAGAAGATGCTAAAGTCATCCTCAAGGTAAAGGAAAAGAAGCAGCTTTCTAAGCAACAATTAGAAGAATTGAAGAAGGCTGCTTCCAAGAGTAGTTTTGAAAAGTTAAAAGATTTGTAAAGAATTTGGTGTGTTTAGGATTATGGCGGGGTTAATACCTACATACGTACAAGTGGTTCGAGTCCACTGCACACCATACCAGAAAGGTTCCATTAGCTCAACTGGATAGAGCAAGGTGCTTCTATCGCCTAGGTTGTAGGTTCGAGTCCTACATGGAATACCAATTTGGTTGCATAGTGGCACACTGATAAAGTGCTGGACTAATGTGGGTTCGACTCCTGCTGTGACCATCTGAATATAATAAAACAAATAACGTTGAGGGTTGACTTCCCATGCTGATGCGAATTAGTCGGTAGAGAGCGTACTACCTTTTATATTAAGTCTTAGGAAGTGATGACTGTAACATCCAAGTAAGTTGTTAAATCAACGGACAGTCCCTATTAGGGTGATGGTTGAGAATGTGGTTGGTCACATTGAATCCCTTTAAACCAAACACTTCTGATGTGTATAAACTCAAGACGTTGTATCTTGTAGGTAACAAGAAGTCCCTCTCCTAACTAGATTAGTGAAGTCGTCTTGTATAAACCGTAAGACAATAACCCTGACGAGTCCCTATGTGAATAGGTTGGGTTCCCTCCCTGTAATAAGGGCAAGCGCGATGCTGGAAATGGTTTTAATTACTTGGTCTGAGCTTTAATTCTACTGTATACTTGCCAATGGTTTAAGGTAGTCTAAGCATAAAGCACTTCATTGGCATGGTTTGAAATGTAAGATGTGGATTAGTCAGATTGAAAATACCCACACACCCGCAACATATGATGTTATGTGAGGCGACTGCGTAAAGCGTATAAAAAGGTAATCTGGAGAAGGTGATTTGCTACCTTAAGTGCAGCTAGAAATAGACTTGACGGCAACGTCACTACGAAAGGTGTTAACGTGACACTAAAATCCTCGGACTAGCTAATCCTGAGTAATCAGAAAAAGCATTAGGCGGGGTATTTATTAAGATTGCTTCTCCCGAAGCTACGTGTCATAGCCATGTGACCTTAAATAAGAATGGCAACTAATTATACAATGAGTTGGATAACATAACTGGATATGCCAACTGACGTTTAAAAGTACACTCCAGACGTATACATCCTCGTCTTACCCTTGTAACACTTCCTCCAGCACACTCACATAACACGTTCATTTATGGACGTCCCTCCTCGGAAATCATCTAAACTCCTCCTCCTCTGTTTAGGTGGTTTCTTTGTTATGTTGAGTGTGCATTTTTATTTCTATTATAGCATCATGTAAGGTGCATTCTTTATTATTACATTAACATTTAGGAGTCTACAGATTGAATATTTATAATGACACAACTAAGGGATTCCTTGCATTCCTATTACGAATTAAGCAAGCACACACTGATGGGTTGTTAGGATCACACTGGGGAGAGGCTAGCGGAAAAAGAGCTGACATTATTAATGAATGGTGTGTTGTAGCTGGTGAGAATAAGATGTATCCATCAACATTTGAGTTGGTGCAAGATATCATTGCTAAGATGGATAGTGTTACAGTGGAAGAGATTGAAGCCATTGGTACACGTATTGAGTCTAAGAATATTAATACGAAGCACAAGCGCTTTTATAGTGCTGAGTTTCTTAAAGAGAGTACTGTCAAGGATAAAGCTCTTGACAAGGTTGCTGATATTGAAGTTACAGTTGATAAGTCTATTGATGAAGTTCCAGTAGATATTGTGATAGAGAAGCCAGTAGCTAAGGCTAAGAAGAAAACAGTTAAGAAAGTTAAGTAGCTATAAACGGCTAATTTAGTTAATTTAGCCTATATTGGCTATGATGTTTAAGGGGGCGTTTCGCAGCGCCCTTCTAGTTTGATTAGAAAATAAGTTGCAGAGATCGTATAAGATAAATACTCTCTGTGGGTAATGTGACACCCCTGCGAAGCAGTGGGTATTTATTTTATAGGATTTTATTATTATGGCACGAAGAAAAACAAGAGAAGAGTTTATTAGAGATGCTGTTGCTATGCATGGGGATAAGTATGATTACTCTCAAGTTGTTTATGTACAGGCTCATAAGTCTGTTATTATAACCTGCAACAAGTGTAAGCTACAGTTCAACCAAATCCCATCAGCACATACATCAGGGAGGAACTGCCCAGCATGTGCATTACAATCCACTCTAAGCCACACTAGAAGGTCTGTCGAACACTACCTCCCTAGACTCAAAGAGATTCATGGTGATAAGTATAATTATGACAACTTCACCTATAAGAACTACCATACCAAAGGTGCTATAAATTGTGACTGCGGTGAGACATTCCTAATCAGCATAGACAAATTGATTAGGGGACAAGGATGTTCTAATTGTTCATCAGGGGGATATAAGGCATACAAACCCTGTTATTTTTATATTCTGAAAGTTGGTGAAGATTCTATCAAGTGTGGGATAACAGTGTCCATGAGAAACAGACTAAATAGACTCACCCTCAAGAGTACCCTCCCTATAGATATACTCTACATGTTCCACTTCAAAACATCATCTCAAGCGAAAGAATTAGAAGATACCATAAAGTATAAATTCACTGGTAGCTTTATAGATAAAAACTCAATGCTTGATGGTTATACTGAGACTTACTATTGGAAAGATATAGGTGAGGTCCTGAAGATAGCACTGAAATTCTCTGATGACAATGAGGGAATATTAACAGTTAAATAATCTTTTTAACAAAGCACTTTTACTAAGAGTGTTTGATTAAGGAGGTACGGACATGGCAAGAAAGAAAAAACAATCAAAAACCTCCCACATTCCAGAGTTTGTACTTCAACCTAAACAGTTTGAGTACGTGCAAGCTACTGAAAGTATTGTATTTTTTGGAGGAGGAGCTGGCGGAGGAAAAACCTTTGGCTCAATGCTTGACAACTTACAAGGCATACACGACCCACTCTACTTCTCGGTTTTCTTCCGAACAACTACAGTAGAGATTACAAAAGGTTTATGGCCTGAAGCTAAACGATTATATCTGCCTTACCTTACCGATGAAAAGGGTAAGTTCAAAGGTATGGCTAAGATCAACGAACAAGAAAAAACAATAACCTTCCCATCTGGTGCCCGTACAACGTTCGCATACTTATCCAACGATAAAGATGCTGACTCTTGGTATGGTACTGAGATTGCCAAGATTTACTTTGAGGAAGCACAATTTAGAAGTCAATACCAATTTGACGTTCTCAAATCACGTAACCGCTCCATGGCCAATGTTGTCAAAGGTATCCGCTGCACATTAAACCCATCACCAACAAGCTTCATCTATGACTGGGTTAAACCTTATCTTGATGAAGAAGATTATCCAGTACATAGACTTAGTGGTAAAACACGTTACTATGTAGTGGTTGATGGTGTGCTTCATACCTCAT
>Ga0208643_1001544_pt1 | contig 12458 bp, 25 predicted proteins | sample VirMetDEL_Nov_12_FD_184516 | JGI IMG/M metagenome (GOLD analysis project Ga0208643, IMG submission 184516) | Aqueous microbial communities from the Delaware River and Bay under freshwater to marine salinity gradient to study organic matter... | ecosystem: Environmental > Aquatic > Marine >... | reverse complement strand
CCAGAGGGGTATACATACTCTTGTCTGTCGTCGTATGTAAGTACATTAAAGTCTTGCATTGTACTCTGCAAAATCCCTCGGTGGGGTAGGTGGCGACCATCAGATACACTCTCTATTCTTTTAGGTGTAAACTCTGTTACGTTCATACTGTCTCTTTCTTTCTTAGGATACTTGTCTTCTGCCCAGTCATATGTTTCTTCTCTAGATGGGTAATTACCACCACAAGAGTGACACTTACCTACTCTCTTTTCAGTGTGGTAAGAAAAAGCATCACTTGATCCACATGCAACAAAAGGACAAGGTTTATGTATTATATCTGGCATACTTACGTTTCTTTCTTTAGTAGTTTGTACTAGTGAGTGTAAAACTTATGTTTATACTTAAGTAGTACATTTATCTATAATGTCTAAAATCTTCAAATGTCAACATCACAAATTGTTACAATCTTGTTTTTTATTCTATCTAGTGTCTGCTTTATAGCTTGTTTAGATACACCTAGTACATTAGAAGTGTGGGTTAAGTTATTATTATTGTTGTGTAAACATACAAATACTTCCCACTCTCTTTTACTTAAATTCTTTTTTAGAGCTTCTACAGAATCTTTTAGTTCGTAAGAACCAAACAAATCTTCAGCAGGTATTTGCTCGTCTTGTGCATCTACATATTCGAATACATCATCATCAGATGCTACTCTACCACTCCTTCCTTTTGGGTAACTTAGCTTCGACATACCTACATTAACAAACTCATACATAGCAGTTCTTGCGCTGTAGTATAGCTTAGAAGGTTCTTTAATTCCCTCGGCTCTTAGATTCAAGCATAGCACTACACCTTCAGAAACTATATCGTCGTAGTCCTGATGGTTGTAGTACTTACTAGCTAGTCTTCTACACATATCTAGTATTTCTTGATTGTTCATAAGAATAGACCTGTCATATATAACATTGCCTTAACTAATACGAAAGAAAAGCCTATGAAAGAAAATCCTATCATAGTAAAAAATAAAATACTTAGATACTTAGCTGTTCTTAGTTCTTCTTGTTTCCTCTTATCTGTCCTGTAATATGGTTTATAATCTTTACTCATTCTTCAACTCCATTTCGATAGTGTTAATCTTAAAACCGCAAATCAAACATTTCTTATAGCGTTTTATACTAGGAAATCCTCTTCCGTGGTATTCTCTTGTATCAGTTACTTTAAGTTTATTCTTATAACCTTTAGTTAAGCAGTCTGGGCAATAGAATACCTGCCTCATTCTTCTTTATCTCCTATATTGTATTTCTGGTGTACTATGTCTCTCTTCAAATTACCTGCTTCTAAAACAGGGTCTTTAGAGTACATAATATCATTTAGTATACCCATTACATCACTCGCAAGTATAAAGTCACCATGTAGTTTTATCTTTGTCATTAGAACATTACCTCTCCATCTATTATTAGTGTGTTATGCCAAGCTATAGTCTCGGCTCTTAGTGCATAGAAGCCTGTTTGTTCAGCTACACTCTCAAGTTCTTCTATATCACTCTTGAGTATGCCTAGCTCCATAAGCTCCATTTCCATCGAAGGGGGTAAGGGCATTACTTCTTTTCCTCAATCGATGTATTAACGCAATTACCTCTTACTTTATATACCTCTGGTATTTCTTCACTAAGTGGTTTATCTGCTATTTTGTTACTCAGTCTCTTTAGAGATTGTATTATGTCTTTTAGAAAATCTAAAGAAGTAATTACTTGACCTTCTGTGTGAAACTCAAAAGTATGATCTTCAGTATCCCAATCTATTTTACATCGTTTAATCATTATTACACCTCAGTCCCTAACCCAAAGATACGACGACCACCTGCTACAAAACCTAGCACACGATCCACATTAAAGCACTTGTAGCCTTGCTTAGTCTTCAGTGTGATGTACCCTGCCTTGCGTAGTGCTTCAGCCGCTATACGGCCTTTCTCGTTGCCCTTAAGACCTTTTATTACATTCATACGACCTGTATAGGTACGCTCCTCGTTATCCTTAGTTAAGAACTTAACTGTGATAAACTTGTTTTGGTTCTCTGATAATACATTAGTAACCATGTTAAGTGGTAGTGTCATTATATGCTTCCTTCTGCTTGTCTATTAATTTCCACTGAAGGGGTGTCATCCCCCTCTTGTTCTACAACGTAATTCCATTCTGCTTCCATGTCAATACTGTATGGTGGTAGCATCGTGAGTGCATGTGTATTGAATGCTACAAAGTTTGTAATGCCTAAACTATTCTCTAAGGCATACTTACCAGTAAGTAGTTTAGCTGACTGTTCAGCCTCTTCTAATACTCTATGCTTTCCATCTAAAACTGTGACACCTTTCTTTCCGATGTGTACACCTGCTACTTTATATGTCTTATTCTCTGCCATTAAACTATACCTTATCTACTTCAAACGCCCATCGTAGGCTATGCCAAGAGCTTTCTAATTTAGCTACATCACTCATATATAAATCATTACAGTCTTTGATCATTTCTAAACAACTAGCTACGCTCTTTTGTATTTCTTCTATAGCTTCTCTCTGTTCAACAGACATTTGCTTTAGAACCTTCTTAGTTTTCATCTGTTTTTTAACTCTAGCTTTATGCCAATCTATTTCTTTACCCATGTTATTCTCCTTTTAAAACAATTGGTTATCTATGGTTTGCTGTTCGTAGCACTCTTCACATATGTCAAGATCTGTTAGTTGTTCGAGATCAACCTCTTGTTCACAGTTAATACAAAAGATTTTATTCTCTTCTAGCTCGACTACATAATTTCCTATTCTACTCATGCTATTCTCCTTCTTTAAATGAATACTCATCATACAACGTAGGTATTCTTATACGCCTTACAACTCCGTCCTGATGCTCTTGTAACATTGACTCAGCAAAACTTATACAGCCTACACCCACAAAACCATACTCAGGAGCTTCTTCATACGCCTCATGGTATACTTTTATTAACTCCACATACAACTCATGTGGTATCTCATCATTTAACAAGCCCTTAGTTAATTCTTTCTCTGTATTGTAAACCTTATTTCCACTGAGGGGTCTAACGAACTGCCCAGTTACAGAGTCAATCGGTGGTATTTTATCTCCACTCATGTTACCACCATATATTCACGATGTACTGTAGAGGTACTTAGTAAACTATCGTTATGATCTAAGTCAACATCACTACAAGACATGATCTCTAAAGCTATCTCTTTAGCTTCGTCTTCACTGTCAGCTTTTATTCTAAGGCTCATGCCTTCTTCATAGTGTACGCCTACATAATATTCTTTAGTCATTGTTCATTCTCCTCTTCAAATTTATCTAATGCACGTTTACAGTCTTTATGATCTACATACATTTCTATTTCTCTTTGGTGACAGTAAGCTGTACCTGACAACTCACCATCAATCATTTCTATTTCTTCCACGTCCACTTCCATCTCGCCATAACCAAAGTCTAAATATACTCTAGTGTCTACATGCCTACCATATTTTTGTCTGACTATTTCCAACATTATATCTCCTTTATAATCTTATTGCCATAACCTACTGTCTCGTTTCTTTGACCACTCTCTACTTGTCTGATATGCTTTTTTGCACCTACTTTTATTACAAGTCTAGCTGTAGTCTCAGTTATATTGTATTTACTAGCTAGTTCCTTTATACGTGACTGATAGTTAAAGAACCAGTCTAAATAAATATCTATAGATTCAAAGAAATCCGCATATGATTCACCAGAAAATCTTTTATGTTCTTTGTCCATTACCTTACTCCTTATTTCCACTGAGGGGGTCTATACGAATCAACTTATCATTTTCCACTGTACGGGTCAAGCCCATAATTTCCTCGGAAGGGTCTACGATTTCGCTGGACGGGGTAACCATAATTTCGCTGGACGGGTGCATAATTTCCTCGGACGGGTGTGTGTGACATTTTAGCAACGTGATATAATTACATCTTGACGTGACATATTTGCAACGTGACATAAATGCAACTGATTCTATATTTTGTATTTTATCTATTGACAGTGACATAATTGCAACACCATAATTGATTCGTTTCTATGTGATTCGTTTCTACTACACATTGTTATCATGCTGTCAAGTCATAGCTGGTATGCGTTCAATGCATATGTGACAATTTAACACTTGACTCCAATGTTTATGATTCGTTCTGCAGGTCTATGGTATGCAACAAATGCATGTTAGGTATGCGTCCAGTGCATAGATATGTTTTGATTCGGCATCAGTCCATTTTAACACGAAACCGCGATTCGAGTCAACCCACTTTATAACGCTCAAATTAGCCTCGTGACGGCTTCTAGGTCTCTCTGGTATGCTACTATATAAAATTGATTCGGCGGCGTTACAGCGAGTCAACCCCTTAAAACCACATATATTTTTGCATATTCTTGCTTTGTTCCCCTTGACAAGCGTTTGTTTATGATTCGTTCCGCGATCTATATTTTTTTCTTGTTCTGTGTTTGTTCCCCTTGCATCTCAACGAATCATATGCTATATAATGTATATAAATTAAATCAGTTGGCTAAGGAGGCCGAATCAAATGACTAACAATAATAAATCTTTCATGTATGTAGAAATTAATGAAACTTTTGACGCATATAAGGGTAAGCGTTTCGTTAAAACTTCTAAGGATTTTGCTCAACCTTTTGGTGGTGGTAAGTCAATTCGATTTAATAAATTAGACCTATGTAGAAATGTAGGTGACCGCAAGACTCAAGAGTTAAACGCTAATGATTTTTTAGGTGGTTTTAACTGGTCAAAGTTTTAACTATAAGGGGCTTGCAATATAGCCCCGAATCACGTATAAAATATATATAGAAACACTGATAAAAGGACTCTTAATTATGATTACATTTTTACAATTTACTATTTACGCTTTATGTCTGGCAATATTTGCCGTGCTACCATTTGCACAATTAGACAGTTTAGAATTATCTAGCACTTTACTTTGTTTAGCAACTGTTTGTGCTACTAACTTATTTATTGGGAGTCGTTTATGATACTTAGTAATTATATATTAATCCCGTTTGTTATCTTATGCATACTTGCAATTTGTTATTACATAGAGGAGTCTTAATATGTCACATAAAATTACTTCTCCTTATGTATTTGTAGACACGCTTCATTCATTCTTTGAAGAGTCTGGTGCTACTTCTGAAACTATTGCTTGTGCTTTAGGTGATTATATAAGATTCAATTATCAAGATTACGTTGGTAGTTATACCGACGCTTGTCACGTCCGCGATATCTTGGAATCATCCTATACTCTAAACTTGCCACCATTGGACGCGATTCAGTGGAGTCAATATGTCAATCACAATGCTAGTTACTTAGGAGAGTCTTAAATGTTTGATACTGATAAAATTGATGATGTAGTAGTTTCTGGAATCGATATGAAAGACTATCCAGATTTTTGTGATGCTTATATTGAGTCTTGCACTTACTACGGCAAAGACATGACTGAAAAGCAACTTGATGATTTACACGAATATGAATCAGAGTTTGTTTACAGAGTCGCTTTAATTAATGCATTGGAGTCTAATTATGGCGCGTAAAACTATTATATTATATCAAGGCGCGAGTCTTATAAATGGTCAACCTATTGTCGCGTTAGCTCAATCGGATTCGACTAACAGTAAAACGGGTAACATGATTCAAACATTCATACTTGATGCAAGCGTTGATCCATTGACCGCGAGTCGGACGGGTAAAGACGAGTCTATATGCGGTAGTTGTCCCCATCGCGGTACGCCTAACAATAATGACAAAGGCCAAGCGACAAATAGGACGTGTTATGTAACGCTAGCACACGCGCCGCTTGGTAAATATAAGGCCTATAAAAAGGGCGTGTATGGCACTAAGACCGCGACACTTAAAGAGATTGCAGAGTTTGGTAGTTTGCAAGGCGTTAGGTTAGGCACATATGGCGACCCATGCGCTATAGATAATGAAGTGTGGCAAGCCCTAACTAGTAAAGCGTTATATTCAACCGCTTACACTCATGCCGCAATTAATCCAATGCCAGAGTCTATAATGACTAGCACTGATAACCTTAAGCAATCAATTGATGCATGGGGTCGTAATGAAAGAACATTCAGAGTCATATCTCATGTTGATCAACTATATAAGAGGCGTGAAATATTATGTCCAGCCAGTGAAGAAATGGGCAAGCGTGCGACGTGTGCTAGTTGTAAGTTATGCGGTGGTGCTAGTGTCAATGCTAAATCAATTGCCATTGTAGCACATGGAACAAGTAAACGTAAAGCAAAGGAGATTGTACAATAATGGAATATAGAGTTAACATATATAGTTGTGGCAAGTTGTTTGCATACTACATTGAGAATAGCCATCAACGTGCTATTGAAAGACTAGCAAAGTGTAAAAAGCAATATCCCTATTTATCTTTTGATATAGGCGCGACAACTAACTAACTAATTAAGTTTAAATAGTTTCTCCCAAGGTCGATTCATTAAGTTGAGTCGGCCTATTTTTGTTTTAGTTCAATACTATACTATATATTTGTGATCACAAAATTACTAGAGTTATATAATGGTTTAACATTAAACTAGTTTGGTGGGTGTATGCCGATTCGCTATCCTAGCGCATGTTTTTATACGTTTGTCAAGTCTTTTGCTTAAACTGATCACGTTTTGTTACATTTCTGTAATATATGTCACTTTCTTGAGTGGGACCCTTGACATTCTGAGCGAATCATGCATAGGGGCGTGTTAACACACCTTATATCCGAAAACAAAAAAAAGTAAGGATGTGACACAATGCCGCACAAAAGGGGTTTATAACTATACTACACGGAGTCATTACGACAGGGCGACACACAAGAACTTGACATGCGCTACCCACTTAAGTATGATACAACAAAAAAAAGAATCATTAGATTTCAACGACTTGTAAAATAGTTGTAATACTTAGGTTGACATTTACGTATTTTAGACATTATATATACATAAGAGGCACTACTTAAGTTTCTCACTAACAGGTTATACTACTTACTGTTTATAACTAGCTAGTTGGAGAACGTAAGTATATACTTAAGTAGTAGCTATTCAGTTTCCCTTCCCAACCATGACGAACCTTTCCACTTAGTTGTATTAGATGTGGTCATGCCGATGGGTTGTATATTATAAGAGAGTTTGTTATGATACCTGCTAAGAAGTATAGTGAAGTTATAGCTAAGAAAGTTGTAGCTGGTATAAAGAATGGTGTCGCAGTGAAAGACATACTTGGATCAATACAGAAGTATCAAGATGCACCTGCTAGTACAGCCACTTTTTATAAAGTCTATGGTAGTCTTATAGCTGAGACTAAGGCTGAGATAGTAGGAGAGATAGGGAGTGTTGTCGTAGAGGCCGCTAAGGGTGGTGACTTTAAGGCGGCAGAGTTCTTCCTAAGATCTAAAGGTGGTTGGTCGCCTAACAGTACAGTGAATGAAGTTGAGCAAGACGTTGACCCTGACTTAGACGAGAGTGCTATAGACAGTTTGATGTCGTTACTAGGGAAGAATGAACCCGATGAAGAGACAGATAACGGCTGACACACTACGTGAGCTACCTAAGTCTAAAGTCAATGAGTTGTTTGAGGCATTAGGACCACGTAAAGTTGAAGAGCTAAAGCACGACTGGAACTTCTGGGCTAGAGATAATCAGTTAGCCCCTGAAGGTAATGATTGGAATACTTGGTTTATCAATGCTGGTCGAGGTTTCGGTAAGACACGTTCTGGAGTAGAGTGGGTAAGAGAACAAGTTAAGGGTGGCGTTAAACGTATAGCCGCTGTAGCTTCTACTAACTCAGACATAGAACGAGTTATGGTTAAAGGAGAGTCAGGTTTCCTATCGGTATGCTGGAAAGGTGATAAGACCTATGCTGGTAAGAAGATGGGTTTCCCTGATTGGTCGCCAACAAAGAGAACTCTAACGTGGGAGAATGGAGCGCAAGTACAGTTCTTCTCCGCAGAGGAACCTGAGCGTCTTCGTGGTCCACAGTTTGAGTTAGCTTGGTGTGATGAAACAGCCGCTTGGAATAAAGACATAGACACTTGGCAGATGCTACAGTTTTGTATGCGTCTAGGTAAGCACCCTCGTATCATGGTGACTACCACCCCGAAGCCAACTAAACTGATACGCCAGATACTTAAAGACCCTAAGACTATTATTACTACAGGGTCTACTTTTGATAACTCTGCTAACTTAGCTAAGACATACTTAACTGCTGTTAAAGAGCAGTATGAAGGTACTAGACTAGGTAAGCAAGAGCTTTACGCAGAAGTCTTAGAAGAAGCACAAGGTGCTTTATGGACAACTGCCATGCTGGACGATGCATCTGTTAAGTTAGATGACGTGCCAGACCTTTCCCGTATTGTTGTAGCCCTTGACCCTGCTGTCACCTCTAATGCTGAGAGTGATATGACAGGTATTGTTGTTGCAGGTATAGACGTCAATGGTATAGCTTATGTACTAGGCGATTACACTGACAGACTGTCTCCTCAAGGTTGGGCATCTAAAGCTATAGAATTATATTATCATCACGAAGCTGATCGTATTGTCGCCGAGGTAAATCAAGGTGGTGATATGGTCAAAACAACTATACATGGTGAAGATGACACAGTACCTTACAAAGCTGTACGTGCATCTAGAGGTAAATTTGCTAGAGCTGAACCAATATCTGCACTCTACGAGCGTGGATTGGTCAAGCATGTTGCAAACCCTAAAGATGACGCTTCACTTAACGAATTAGAAATACAAATGCGAACATGGGAACCATTAGGGTCGATTGGCTCCCCAGATAGATTAGATGCTCTAGTATGGGCAATTACTGACCTCTCACTCAACGGATACACAAAACCTAAATTGACCCTCGCTTATTCTAGTGTTAAGGGACTTTCACGTTAACTATAGAAGTATTATTGTCATGGTAAAGAAACTCTCAGAATCAAAAGCTAAATCTACATTAGGTGTAGCTGGTGATAACACATATAATGGACAGATACGTGCTGATGAGTTCCTACCTGAACTTCGAGGTAAGAAAGCTATACGCAAGTATCGTGAGATGCGTGACAATGATAGTACTATTGGTGCTGTCATGTATGCTGTTGAGCAGATACTACGAGATGTAGACTTACACGTAAAAGCAGTAAACGATAGTCCTGAAGCTATAGTAGAGAAAGAGTTTGTTGAGAGCGTCTTAGTTGATATGGAACATTCTCTTGATGACCACATAGCAGAAGCTATATCTAATTTGTCGTATGGCTTTAGCTGGAACGAAGTTATATATAAGAGACGTGTAGGTCCAACAGAGAGATCACCTAAGAAGCACTCTAAGTTTACAGACGGACGTATTGGTGTACGTAAGATATCTGCTCGTGCGCCTTGGACTATAAGTAAGTTTGATGTAGACCGTAAGACTGGTGAAGTTCTAGGTATAGAGCAAGAGATAGGTTATAAGAACGGTAGAAACTACATACCTACTAATAAGTCTCTTTACTATAGAACAACTAGCCTTAACGGTGACCCATCTGGTCGTTCTATCCTTCGTAATGCTTATACTTCTTATGAATACCTTAATAATCTTCAAGCTATAGAAGCTATTGCAGTAGAACGTGAGTTAGCTGGTATTCCAGTAGCTCGTATACCTGCTGAGTACTTATCAGGTGATGCTTCTGCCGCACAATCAGGTTTCGTTGGAAACTTACAACAGATCCTTAGAGATGTTAAGTTCAATGAGCAAGGTTACATAATATTACCTTCTGATAGCTACCCAGACAAAGATGGTTCTCCTACTAACCAAAGGTTGGTTGATATAGAACTTATGGCTTCTAATGGTAAACGTAATATAGACATAGATCCTATTGTTAAGCGTTATCAGCATGACATAGCAAGATCAATGTTATCTGAGTTTCTTCTACTAGGATCTCAAGGCGGTTCTTACGCCTTATCCAAGTCGAAGACAGACCTGTTCCTTCGTGCGCTTGAGAGTTACATCCAAGCAATCACAGATGTTCTCAACAAACAGTTGGTCGAGCGACTGTGGGAGTTGAACGGTCTGAACTACGATCTAATGCCAACTATTGAAGCTGGTGATGTTGCCCCTCATGATCTTCGTGAGATTGCATCCTTCTTACGCAACCTTAATGGTGCTAACATTAACGTCAGTGATCACCCAGAGGTTATACAAGATCTTATGGATATAGCTGAACTAGAGTACGACCCGAATGTTACTGTAGCTCCAGAACCAGAGGTAGAGGAATAACATGGCAACTTTAAACAATAGAGTTCTTGATAATGGACTAACTGTCTTAGACACAGAAGCTAATCGTATAGACCTGACATCTCAAGAAGCTACAAGTTATGCAGAAGCCTCTTCTACTTATACTTTAGGTAATTCTACAAGTCTTTCTATTGCTTCACCTACAGACCGATCTGGTGGTGGACGTGAAGTAGTAGTAGCCGCAATATCAGATGGCTCAATAACTGGAAACGGTACAGCAACTCACTACGCAATAATAGATACTACTAATACCCGTCTTCTTGCGACAGGTTCTCTTACTGCAAGTCAGGTTGTTTCATCTGGTAATACTTTTTCACTAGGGTCATTTACTGTCGGTATACCTGATCCTGCATAATAGAGGTCATTAAGCATGACAAGCAGGATTCTACAGGAAAATAGCAGTTTAATACTCACTCAAGCTAGTGAGCCTATTATCAATGAGAACTACATAGGTGCAAATAGCTTTTCAGTTGTTGCTCCTGTAGTTCAAAGTACTGCAATAACCCAAGTACATGTCAATAACGTAATAGACATTACAACAGGTCAACCTATAGTCTCTGTTTCCACTGTAAGTCAATTACATTTACTAACTACAGGTAATACTGATACAGGTTCTCCTGTAGTATCTAATGTTACAGCAATAGAGGATGAGGTAAGTACAGCATCTCCTATTGTTACTGGAAACCCAGTATTAAACTCGACATCTATAACTCAGTCTAACTCATTTTCCGCTGGTAGTATCTTAACAGGTAGACCAGATGTAGAAGATGCCGCAGACCCTAACGAACAATATGAACAGGTGGTACAGCAGATGTTTGGTGGTTGGCCTAAAAGAATATACGATCATACTGATCTAGCTATATCTAGAGGTCACTCTCAAGGATATAGAACTCTATACAAGTTTGGTTATAACCCAGATGTAGATACTCAAGAAGAAACAGTTTGGGGTAATTCTGGTGACTATGTATGGTTAGATAATGCAGTTACTATGTTTGTAAGTAGTACAAGCGCAAATGACACTGGTACTGGTACAGGAGCTAGAACTATTCTCATACAAGGTCTAGATGAAGACTACAATGAGATAGAAGAAACTATAACTCTAAGTGGACAGACACAAGTAGCTACTCAGTTGTCGTATTTAAGAATATATAGATCTTTTGTTACTTTAGCAGGTTCTAATGAAGGCACTAGCGGTGTTATATACATAGGGTCTTCTGGTGCTACAGGTGGAGTGCCTAATACTACAGTTTATGCTAGTATAAGTATAGGTAATCAGACACAGATAGCCGCATATACAGTACCTGCTGGATACACACTCTACGTAGACGAGATTAACTTTACTGCGGCGGTATCTCAAGCTCAAAAACTGGTTCACTGTAAGTTTAACAGTAGAGATTACGAATCTAATGTGTTTAGAACGAGGTTTGTACAAGTAATACAAAGCAATCAGCTAATACAGTCATTTAAGTACCCACAAGGGTTTGCAGAGAAGACAGATTTAGAATGTAGGGTGTCTACAGACACAAGCAACACTGCAATAGGCGCATCTTTCCAAGGTGTATTAATTAAGAACGAAACATAAGGTTATTTATCATGAAAGTCGGATCTAAAGTATCTTGGAACTCATCTGGTGGAACTGCTAGTGGTATTGTACGTCAAATAGTAAGAGATGGAACAGTACCTAACATACCAGTCAAAATAACAGGTACAAGAGAAGAACCTGCCGCACGTATTGAAATAACTGACGATAAAGGCAAGCCTACAGGTCAAATGGTTGGTCATAAAGTTTCTACTCTACGTAAAGCTCAATATGCTAACGATATCTTTACAACAGAGCCTGAAGCTATCTCTAGATCTATGGATTTAGGACTTGGTGGAGCTGTTCACGTATCTGATTATGATGGACAGGCTGTGTACATGCCAGCAGAGAGCCATGAGGCGTATCTAGCCTACTACAGTGGGGATGAGCCTACAGAAGAAGCTAAAGCCCCCTCAGTGGATCGTATAGAGGCTCTCAGGGTCATTGTACAAGAGATCATGAAGACAGAGTTTGCTAAGGCTGATTATCAAGGTGAGAAAGTCACTTTAAATAAGCCTAGACGTATACAAGGTGGCAACAAGAAGTTTGAAGTCTTTGTACAGTCTGGTGGTAAG
>Ga0208643_1001542_pt1 | contig 12478 bp, 11 predicted proteins | sample VirMetDEL_Nov_12_FD_184516 | JGI IMG/M metagenome (GOLD analysis project Ga0208643, IMG submission 184516) | Aqueous microbial communities from the Delaware River and Bay under freshwater to marine salinity gradient to study organic matter... | ecosystem: Environmental > Aquatic > Marine >... | reverse complement strand
TACACAGGGTTGCAAGTTTCCTTTTTGGGTTGTTCTTCTTGGGCGATGGGTTCTTGGACGATAATAGGCAAAGGAGATGGCGGAGGGGTCAAATGGATAATCTGTGTAGGTGGGGCGGTATTTTTCATCATAAACATCTCCTTACATTCTTGTAGGGCGGATTTAAGCATTACAATTTCGGCAGTCAAAGTTGCGATAGATAGCTCATGATTTTGGACTTTTTCTTTGAGTTCGGTTAGTTCGTGAGTTTTAGAGGGAGTTGTTGAATTATTGAGATGCTTATTGGTAAGGAGGTGTTTTTCGTATTGGGTTTTAATTCCAGTTTCGAAGCGGCAGCAGTTGCAAGTGTATAGAGGCATTATATAATATAGAGCAATATTTTATTTATATAGTTTTCCTTAATATTAGTTAATATTCCTATATTCCTATATTTCTTATAGTTTTTGTATATTCCTATATTTTATATATTGTTTTTCCATCGTTTCCTATACTTTCCTATATATTCCTATATACTTCCAATAGTTTCCTATATTTGAAGAATTGTCTTAAATTGCAGTCAAAAAAGGCACTTTGCTACATATATGTAGGTAATTCTTAATTCTAACTTTTAGTAGTTTTATCTACATAAGATTTATTTTCAAAAATTCTCAAAACTAAATAGAAAAAGTTATAAAATCGAAGTAATTTGTTAAAGTTAGTCGATAAAACTATGAAAGTGCCATATAGACTGAACAAATTTTGAAGCGTGATAAATTAGCAATTTACTCTATTTAAAGAGAATCCTATATTTAACTATAACAAATGGCAGAAAAAAAATGCTCCAAATGTCATTATGAGAATCCAATCGAGGCATATATGAAAGGCAATAGAGAGCTCAAGATGTGCCCTCACTGCAGAGAAACTGCCAGAAAATCACAAATTAAACACCCCCCATCTCAAGGTAATAAATCTATTAAATGCCCTCACGGTAAGCGACGAAACGAATGCGTTGACTGCGATGGCGCAACCATCTGCGATCACAAGAAAAAAAGACATTACTGCATTATCTGTGGCGGAGCATCACTATGTCAGCATAACCGTATTAAAAAACAATGTGGAGCATGTAATGGTGGTCGATGTTGGAAAGATAGAGTAACTCATATTTAAGATATTATAGATACTATATAATTTATCAATTATACAAGAAGCAAGTGGCGATTTTAATGTATATAGGAAACCTATAGGAAACTATACAATAGTATAAGAAACCTATATTTTATTATATACATTTATTTGTTGGGGGCGATAATCCCTTGATGTAGATACTACATAACCCTAATATTCAGTAAATCTCTCTACCTACATCTCCCTACATAAGATTTATTTTCATTTTTTTCCAAAAGTAAATAGAAAATCTTTAAAAAGTAGAGTAACATTACTATATGAAAAAGAACAATACAGATTTCCTTTATTAAAAGAATACAGCAACTGGTTCAGTCTTAACCTCTCTTGGATGGGCGTAATCAAAACCTTTGATTTGGTCGTAGATGTATGATCCGTAATTCGTTTTAAGCGAACCGCTGTCTAGAGCAAGTGAAGGCGAATACTGCACGAAATCGGTCGGTTGGTAATTTACATTTTTGCCGTGTGCCGCAAGGGTACGTCCTTTGCTATGCGAATCAGTTTTTTGTGGTGTCATTAGCTCGTGATATTTCTCGTCAATAGCAATAAACTTTCCGAAGGGGATCGAGAGCTGAGGAGGCGGTTGAATCGCTGATTGTGGGTATTGGAAGCTCATTATATAGTTAGTGAAGAAATTATTAATTCCAAATGTTCTCTGTACCGTTCCATGTTAATTCTCTCTTCATACCTGTCATCAACCCATTGTTTTTTATCTACAGTATTCGTCTTATGACACAAGCATACCATTATGTCCTCAATACGTGTTTCTATTATGTCGGCAATTTTACAGAACGATATGCCTTCACTACTCATCGTATTTGAAAACTTATTAGCGTCGGCATACTTCCTAGTATACACCATCGTCGCCTCATTTAACATATCCATATTAATACATCTCTGTTTGTAGGTCTTGTTGGTTGCTGTGTCTAGCATAATCATATCAGAACTTCCACTCAATCCTTTACCAGTTTTTATCAAATTAAATATCGAAGTAGAGAGATAATCACTATGGTATATGTCATCTGTGTCAAAGTGTGCGAGATAATCGCCTGTTGATTTTGAAACAAGAAAGTTCCTTTTCTCTCCTATACTCATTCTTGGAACCTTGTAATATAAAACAGTAAAGGGAACATCTAGAACCAAGCGCTCACTATCCTCGCCATCATCTGCTACTATCACCTCTCTTATGAAAGGATAAGACTGAGACCTGATGTTAAGAGAGATTAGTTGGCTAAACGCCTTGCGGTTGAATGTTGGGATTAATACCGACACATACATTTACATATTATAGAGAATATTATTTAACCCTTCGACAAACATATCTCACCACTATATAAGAATATGTACCGCCTTGATACAGGGATACAAACATCAACTGTTTATCTTGACAGTACAAATTGCACGACACGCTCACCATATTTCCAGTATAATTTAGCAACCGGCATTGCCTGTCCTACAGGTGTCCGCATATTGTTAAGCGTCGCTGGAGTAAGTCTTCCTAATGTGATAAATAATGTAACAGAATATAATAACACATTTTCTATTCAAGCAGGAGCAGTGCTGACAAATCACACCATCGTTGTTCCTGTAGGCATATACAGCGCCTGGTCGTTTAGAGATTATCTCAACAGCGAGTTTGTCACAAGAGGTGTCCCAGTTAATTGTATATATGATACGCAATCGTTCCGCTACAAGTTCGTAAGCGAATACACCTTTAACATTAAGAACACTAACTCTCATCCCACTACATGCGGGCATCTGATCGGCGTTGCTAAAAACAGCAACAACCAATACATATATCCAATTACTGCAACAATCCCTTACTGGTCGATAGTGATGCCTAGCACAGTCAACTTTTCACCAACGCCATTTATCTTTCTCAAAATGTCAAACATTAACTTAAGCAATATTAACTCTTTCGGAAATATCAACGACTCACTATTGCGTTTCCCTGTCAATTGCGACTACGGGCAGATGATACAATACCGCCCTGCTGAACTTAACAAGTTTTTAATTCAAACCGCGAATATTAACACCATTCAGATTCATTTAGAAGACATATATAACAACCCTCTAGCAATACCTTCAGGAGTAGAGCTACAAGTAGTATTAAAAATAGAATACATTTATCCGCCACCGGCACAGGATTATGACACGGGAACTATACCACATTTTTATAAGATGAATCCTATTACAAGCGTTGAGGAAGACTTGACAGAAGAATAATTTCTCATTGTATATGTATAATGGCCTTCAGTAAACTAGGACAAAAAACTGTAGCTATTGCACGACTCGGCGCTAAAAGTATTCACACAGGTTCAAAGATTGGGAGCAAGTATGTCGTGCCTGCGGCAACCCTTGCGTCAATTGCTCTAATGCCTGTGGCCCCAGAGGTGGCGCTTCCCCTCGCGGCAGGGGCGGCGGTTGCTAAACCAATATTCAGCAATCTTGAGAAAATCACGCGTTAATTCTTTAGCCATTTGTTTCTTTAGAAGATTTGAACTATATTTAATGATATACTTCAAACTTGATTAATTTTTTATCTCATTGTAATGTATAATGGCCGACAACGCAGTATTCTCTGAATCCCTCGCATTCACGCAACAGAAGAGACGCGCAGTGTCCGCAAGATCCTTCCGTGTGAAAATCCCTTCGTCCAACTCTACCAGTTTCTCGCCAGAACAGACCATCCAATGCGATTTGCCCGGCAACCTATCAGGACAATACTATAATTTTAATCAAATGTATCTTAAGTTTAAGGTGAAGTCTACCCTCGCATGCGAACTCGACCGCGCTGGCGCCCTTGGTTTCATTAAGCGTCTTCAGATCTCAACCGCCGGTGCGCAGATTTGCGACATTAACAACTACAACGTGCTAGCAACTGCCATGCTCGATACTGATGCATCGTGCGAATACAAGGCCGGTTATGGCAACGTGCTACTCGGCACACTCGGCGATGCTCTTAAGGGTGTCAGCATGGGTGTGAATGAGGAGCGTGTTTACTGCATTCCTATTGTTCTCAATCCTCTAGCAATGACCCAGCCCCATCGCCTTATCCCTGCGTTTGCTCTCTCGGCGCTCCAGTTCCGCTTCACGCTAGATTCCGCTGTGTCGGCAGTTCGCGCTGCTGTAGTGCCTGTGCTTACTTTCACTGAAGTAGAGATGGTGTGTATGATGACTGAACTTTCACCCCAGGCGCAGGCTATGGTTGATGCCTCGACTGGCGGCAAATATAACATTCTAGCATCTTCGTTCATGAACTCCACGGCAACTCGCCCTTCAGGCATTAGCGCTGTAACCGCCAATCTCGGTTTCTCGGTCAGCTCCCTCGAGCGCATTATCGCCGTCCATCGTCCTACTGCAAGTCTCGACAGCGTTGCGCATTACTCTCTTGGCAATCGCGGCACTGCTGGTCTATCCGAATACCAATACCTCGTGAACTCGGAATCCTACCCTGCTCGTCCAGTGCTTGTTGGCGACCACGGTGCCGAGTCGCTTGCGGAGACACTCATTGCCGACCACGCTCTTGCGGACTTCAAGAAATCTGCCGCATTTAACAACGGCTTCGTCCCAGTGACGCTTCTTGGTCTAGGCGTATCGGCACTCTCAGGAGATGCTCCTGATGTCGCCAAGTCAGGATGCTTCATGGTGTCTAATCCTGGTGGCACAACTGCCGGCGCTCACGCTGCTTGGAGCGCTACAGGAAGCACAGCAACCGCGTCTGACATCGGCACATTCCTTGTGGCAACTGAGTTCGAAAGCTCCCTCTCCGACGGCAAGTCGGCTGCCATCTACTCGGGCATTTCCACCATCGCATCGCTCGTCCAATGGGTTGGCAAATACGCTACTCCTGGCGCTGTTGCTTTCCAGATTGATTTTTGGGCCCAATATTCTGTCCTTTTGTCCCTCGACATGCGTGGTTCCGGTGTATGGAATATTAGTGTTTAGGTGTGTGGGCGGTAATCATCACAACATCATTCAAGATATTATTACAAATATTACAAATAATTTGTTATTCAACAATAACAGATTATTAAGCCTCAATTGCGTTCGGATCATTATGCGCTCTAGCCATAATCTCATATGTCTCATCACAAAAACCAGGAAACTTTTCTGCGTAATAGTCAGCACCAAATAGTTCGCTGAAGTTATACTCCGGTCCAAGCGGTTCTACTTCGAGTTCGCCGTCATCTTCTATTTTAATCATATCCTTAAACATTGACATAATACCTGCATCACTTAATTCAGTGAACTCGGGTTTATCCTCTTCGCTCATCTTGTCCCATTGCTTAATCTCATCGCCTGTTGTATAGCATCGCTGGCGTGGTTGTTTAACAAGAGTGCTAGTTTCAACAATCTCTCCCATTTATATTTATAGATGAGAAAATAAAATATCTCTATAATACATAATGGCAGATTACTCAAGCGATAGTTCGTGTTCCAGCGACAGCGAATCCGATGTCGAGATTGAATCAGTGCTTAAGAAAGTTCCTAAACAACCAGTGCCAGAGGTAAAGGCAAAGCGTAAATACACAAAGACCCCAATGACCGACGAGCAGAAAAAAGTATTGGTTGCTAAACTTGCTAAGGCTCGTGAAGTTAAGAAAGCCAAGGCTGACGAAAAGAAACAGGCAGTAGCCCAAGAGGCTGCCGAGATTAAGGAACTCAAAACGCTAAAAGATAAAGGGCAGCTTAAGGTCAAGAAAGAGCGACCCGCTCCTCTCGAAGTACCGAAGAAAAAGCGTGAGAAGCAAGTTGTTATTAAGGAAGTGCATCATCACTATGGGGCGCCAGCAGATGACGACGATGAACCCAAACCTGCGAAGGTTAAGAAGCAACCTGCGCCACCCAAACCACCGCCAACACCTCGTGCGCCACCAGCGCCTCGCATGGTATTTGCTTAATGTCTAAACATAATGTATAGATGAGTTGGACTTCAGACATCGAACAGATATTAGACCAAGTAAGAGAGAATAGTGTATGGCTCTCACAGCATCACAAAAAGAAATATTTTTATTACAAGAACGTCAGCGATTACTTTAGAATACCCACGATAGTCGTAAGTAGTATAGCATCAGTCGCAAGTGTAGGACTAACCAGTTATGTAGCACAGGAAAACATATCAGGTATAGTATGTCTTCTTTCTCTCTCAGTAGGAATAATAAACTCCATTGAATTATATTTGAGAATACAAGACAACCTAGAGAACGAGTTAAATACCAGCAAGGCATATTATGCGTTGTCTATTGACTTACATAAACTATTAAATCTCTCTCAAGTAAATAGAGAAGGTGATCCAAAGCAAGTCCTTAATGATTACTATAAGAGATATGAAGACTTAGTACAGGAGAGCAATCTATTGAGTGCAGTTTATCCTGACAGGTTAAATAAACTGCCGAAGATTAAAGGTATGTTCTCTAAACTCAAGTCGCCATCATCGTCAGCATCATCCAGCAGTTCGTCAATCAATAGCAATCCAATGGACGACCAAGAAGCCCAGTTATAATGCCGGGTTTTGATATTATCATTTCATTATCAAATCAAAATATCAAGTGAATATAAGTATTTAACATATATTCACTATAAATATATGTATTTTAGTTATATAAACAGCATTAATTATAATTATCATACGATTATAAGTCCTTTTATTGATATATATGAGATATTTTAAGTATTTCATATATATTTATAGTGAATATATGTTTAAAACATATAATATTGAATATAAGTCCGCCAGTCAAAGACTCCCCCCTACGATTTCCGCCAATTTATAGCGGAATCTGCGAACGATAGGTTGGCGGAATAGCTCCCACATTAGGATACGATACTTTAAGCATCATGGTATAATTCTCTACATCGAACGCTGCCCCAACTTGCTGTCTTACTTCTTCCTCATCTACAATATAAAATGTCAATGACCGAGCATTGCTAAACATAACTTTCGAAGGGTTTCCATACATAGTATATACATGATGTCCTGCACTGATGTCTGAATTGAATGGAGCAATCGCAAGAGCTGTTCCTTGATTGTCATACCCTACATAGTTCTGTGCGATTTCTTCAACCTTGAGAGTGTAATGGTTTTTTGTAGCAACAGCGGTTTTAATTGAGAAAGACATCACCTCAACGAGAGCGTATGGGGCTCTATCGTTGTTGTAATTCAATACAACTTTTAGCGAGTTAGGATTAGCAGTGGCAATAGCATCTGTCACATTAACATACACATACTGGTCGGTGTATTCCATTATATCATATAGTGAGATTTTTATTCCACTAAATGATATTGTCTATAGTTCTTTAATAATATCGTGTTCCGCATTAACATTATAAAAAGATTTGATTGTGCCGATGCTCGTGCCTCGTGCCTTGGAGAGACGATTAATCTCTACGGTGTCCTTCTTGTCATAAGCGGCATCAACCATCATTTTGAATACTCTTGCCTCATTCATGCCGTTGATTAGTAGCTTACGCATACCATTAGACAACTGCCCCTCTGCGAATAGTCGTCCCACTCCCTGCTTCTTAACTGCGTTGACAAACTCCGGATCCGTAATATCGTGCTCTTGTTTGCCGAAGGTCTTGACTGTCTTGTAAGCGTTGCGGTATAGTGTCACCTTACCTTTACCGATTAGAAGATAATTCTGTTTTTCATCTACCATGTCTTTCTTGCTCTTGACAATTTCCACATCTACATCCATATTACGCAACCCATAAGACATCATAAGATAATTCACGATAAACTTTTTATATTCGCCAGCTACATAGCTTTTCATTAGTTCTTCGATAAAGTCAGAGAGAGACATAAGCGAATCTTTAAGTGCAGACATCTTTCCTACTTGGTTGGTCAATCTCTCTTTGCCGAGTTCAGTTCGATAAGCCTTGAGCTTCTCTGTTGGTAGTTCCTCAATGGTTCGCAATACAATAACCAAATTTAGTAGATCCAATCGAGTTGAAGCCTTGTCGAGTTTATTATCGCTAAAGAATTGTTTGATATAATCTACTTTCTCGCTTTTTGATTTTGGAAACTTAAACCCCAACTTGACGAGGCGTTTGATGATACTCACATAAACCTTCTTTGTTTTTTCACTAAAGTCTTTCTTTGCGAGAGTTGCGTCCATTCTATATATATAATACTTATATTTTATTTTATATTCTAAACGCAATTTAACTTATTCTTCTAATCATACAGTTAGAACCTGAGGCGATGCTGACGCTTGAAAAATCGGAAACCCAAGCAACCCCAGCACCTTTAGTAATATCTAATCTATTTTGTACAATGTCCCCAGCTGTTAAGTCAATTACAAAATCAGTATAAGTCGCAGTTGCTTCAGGGACTTCAGTTGGTAGACGAGCATATCCGTAGGCTTGTGGATAATTGTTTAAATAATTGCCATTCACTGTTAGACGAATGCGTAAAGCTATACGACCATTGTAACCAGTGTTGTCGATACTACCTGATCCGCTTATAATATATCGCCCTGTTGTGTTAATTTGTATTTCATAATTTGGACCGAACGAATAGGTTAAATCGGCACTTCCATTATCAACCGCGGTATTGTATGACACGTAATTAAATAGCACAGCACCTGGCGCATAATTGCTTGTTCTTGATAGCGATAAATATCCTAATTCTACATACGGCAGAGTATTGGTTATGGTTGTTACACCTGCTGCGGTTGTTACATCTATTCCGGTGCTTGCCAGGAGGTTGCCTCCTATGTCGCCTGTGAGAGTTGTTGCATTAACAATCCCAGCGGATACATCGCCTGTTATGTTAATATTTGCCGCTCCAGTTAGTGCTGTTGATAGAGTTAAGTTCGTTGCTGATATGTTGCTGATGTTTGCCTTACTGGAGATGTTAAGGTTGCCGTCATAAATCATATTGGTTATTGTCCCATCCCTCGTGAAGTTGATATTGCCTGGGAATGCGGGACTACCTGAACGAATCTCAAATACTGGTCCGTTTTTAAACACTATTGCTGGTTGTGCGTCTGCTGTGCCTGGTGCTCCAAAAGCGTTGTTGATAAAATAAACAAACTCGCTCTCATTCGTATAAGCGGTTAGTGAGTTGATTGTCACGGCATTAGCAGATATATTACTTACATTTAATTTATTTGCGGTGACAGTATTTGATGCGTTGAAGTTGGAGCAAGTGATGCTCTGCGTCATGGAGATATTATTTCCATAAAAATGAGAACCGGTTATTTCATTAGCAATAACAGCAATTGCGAAGTCGCCAACTCTTCCGTTTATTTGGCTGGTGTTAATTGTTATGCTGGACACATTACTGGCGTTCACGAATGATATATTTGCCGTTAAACATTGGTCGAGTGTTGTTGCACTGATGTTGCTGGTGTACATATTTGGAGCGCGGATAATTGGCGCTGATATATTCAGACCTTGAAGCACCCCACATCTTATAAGATTAGAAAAATTACATATACCACTCACATTAAAAGTATCTGTGACATTAGGCATTATGAAATTGGTTGGGCGGAGGTTTGTGATGAAAGCGTTGGTTGCCGACATATCATCTGCTACAGAGAGATTTTGAATAGATAAATTGGTTGTTGATGTGATAAGGTTATTTGCGGGTGTTAGTTTGTGTCCCCAAAACCAAGAATGCGTTGCCCCCATATATACACTTCCCGACCCTACCAAACCCTTTAAACTTATCCACTGTCCTTTTACGCAATTTAGAACAATCGTAAAATCTTCTGTCATCGCTGCTCTTCGTCCTCCTTGACCTACCATCACTCCACTTTGATACATAGCAATTCTAAATTCAGTATCGCTTGTGTCTTGTATGAATGCTTTAAATCCAAACTGATAATAACCTGAAACAGGTATGAGGTATTGTTTTAGTACTGTGTCATATCCTTCGCTTACAAACCCTGATACATATACAGGCGGAGGCGTTTCCGTTTCAACTTGATTGAAGTTTAATACAGTCCCTACATTAATTGTTTGATTATTGCCCTGAGTGCTTGTTGCCTGAAATGCGTATTCTGTTGATTTGGTGAATCCCTCAATATTGTCAGCGTTAAGGAGCGACACATTAATCGTGCTGGCGTTGAGTGTGCTGAGATTTAATGGATCACTGACTAATGCAATATTTGAAATTGTTGTAATACCAGTTCCGATATTTGTTGATAAATTAATACCCGCCCCTGCGACCAAATTGCCTCCGATATTGCCTGTTAGAGTCTTGGCGAGGACTGTGCCTGATGCCGATATATTGCTGACATTGATTTTTATTGTGCTTATGGTTGATGCGTTAATTACGCTGACGCTGAGCGGTGAGGTGACAAGACCGGTGTTTGTAATAGTAGTAACCCCGCCTACTGTGCTGAGGTTAATACCTGCTCCTGCTGCTAAATTGTTTGATATATTGCCGTTAATGATTGGTGCTGTTACTGATGTGGACGCATTAACCGAACCGCAGGTGACAGCGAATCGCACATTCAGAGCATTATCAACACTTGCGTTGATTGCTGATAGGTTGCTTGTATTGACGAGTTTCGCCATAATAGTTGAAGCATTTAATAATGTTGTAGCATTGATTGTTGGAGCGGTTACTTCTGGCGCTACAATAACTGTCACTGCATCTAATCTATCGCAATTGATATTGCGACCGACTCGTAAATCATTAGAAATAGACGCATTAACTGCTGATAGGTTGGTTGTTTTTATTCCGGAGTCATTAGATATGTTATAGCTTAAGAACGAACTGATGTTGCCGGAGTTGCTGGTAAGGGCTTCAAATTGTGCCGTAAGATAGGACTGGAAATAATCTACTGTGAGGAAATTAAATCGTGAGGTTCCAGCAGCGTTCATTCCGCCTGTTACGCTGAGGTTGGTTATACTGGCGTTTGTTGAACTAAAGTTGATTATTCTGCCTTTTGTTGCTGTTAATCCATTTGCTCCAATCACATTCAAGTTTGCAATACTTGCGGATGTTTGGACTTCTAATTCGTTCAGGGTTGTCGTATCTGATATGGTTAAGTCGGCAGCAACGAGTTCGGCAAATGTTCCAGCACCTCCGCAGTTAATTGTTGTATCGACATCTAATGCGATCATCTCCACAATATCGCTGGTTCGTGGGATTCTGAGTTTGACTGCGTCTGTTTCTTCGCCTGTTCTAAATATATAATCTACGCCGTTTGTATCGGTTGAAATATTTTTGCCGATAAATAAAACTTCGTTCGCATCTCGCCTGATAAGAGATTTATCTGTGAGAACTGAAGATTGTTCGTTTAAATAAAGCGAATCAAATGCTGCGTTGTCAGCATTAATCGTGGCGAAGTTGCCGGTATTGCCTCCCAATACGCCGTCGAGTGACATATTAGATGTATGTATATAATGCGTGTATATCTCGCTAAAGTTGCCGTCATCTGTTACGGTGAGAGTTGTGCAGTTAATATTCGTGGCCGCAACATTCACTGGATTAAAAAGGTCTGTCTTTAGCACGCTAATAGTGGCGTTAGTAGCAGATAAGTTTTCTACACTGATGTTGTCAACCGACACTGTTGTGGTCGTATAAACGAAGGTATTCGCTGGTGCGTTTCCTGCGATATTAGTAGTGAAACTCATTTATATAAGGTTAGATTTTAAACAGAAGCACAGTCTAAACGAATAAGTTGGTCGATGATGTATTTGTTATGTTGGGTGTAGTTGGATAGTGCCTGTACTAGATGCGGGTAGGTCATCTTTGGTTGCTCCATGTGTAGAGGCAGTTCAGGTTCGTCAAAGTATTCCAGCATATCATGACAGAAGTTGATATATGGATAATAGAACTTGTCCGTAATAGTGTCACCAGAATAAAGGCTGACGACTTCGGCACCACACGCAAGCGCTTTATGACATCTATGGCTTTCCAAAATAGCGTGTTCGTGATATGGGATATTTAATACAATACGACTGCGTTGTAATACTTTGGTTAGTTCTGATTGGTCGGCATAAGTCCAGTTAAAATCGAAAACAATATTTTTGTCAGGGTATTGCTGTTTAAGTTTTTGATAAATAGCTTCACGGCGTGGGGTGCGAGAACCACAAAAGAACACATCAATATCTCTCTCAATAGTTCCAGGTTGATATACAAACTCAAAACAATATCTGCTATATACTCTAATACCTAGTTCTGTAAGGTGTTGTGCGGATAGTTCATGATAATCCCAAACGATATTGCTTCGCATAAGAGAGATATAATATTTATTTTTCATAAATTGTGATAGAGGAGGCTCTGAATTGATAATGATTAATTTAAAGTTCTGCTGTTTCTGTTGCAACATTAATAGGTTAGTCGCTTGCTCAT
>Ga0208643_1001539_pt1 | contig 12503 bp, 10 predicted proteins | sample VirMetDEL_Nov_12_FD_184516 | JGI IMG/M metagenome (GOLD analysis project Ga0208643, IMG submission 184516) | Aqueous microbial communities from the Delaware River and Bay under freshwater to marine salinity gradient to study organic matter... | ecosystem: Environmental > Aquatic > Marine >... | reverse complement strand
GTGCATCACGTGAGAAAGCTGAAGTAGAATTACTTAAAGCACACCCTGACTTTGGTGAGATACGTGACAGTGATGAGTTCCATGAGTGGGCAGAAGAACAGCCTAAGTGGGTACAAGAGGCACTATACGAAAATGATAATGATGCAAGGTCTGCAGCACGTGCTATTGATTTGTACAAAGCAGACATGAACATTAAGACAAAAAAACCTAGCGGCAATAAAGATGCAGCTAAGTCGGTGAATACTCGTAATACTAGAAGTCAACCAGACGCCACAACTAACAATACTAAAATGTCTGAGTCACGTGTAAATAAAATGACTACACAACAGTATGAGAAACACCAAGACGAAATCATGGAAGCTATTAGAAAAGGTGAATTTATTTACGATATTTCTGGTAGCGCACGATAAAAAGACTTGACAAGCTTTAAATAAAGAATATAACTATATACAATAGGTTTAACACAGCCCCCTACTTATTTGGACTACCTGTGTTAAACCAACTTTCACAAACATAAATAGTTTTAAAGACTACCTAAAGACATTGGCCCGTTATGTAAAAGGTCGGCCAACTTTTTACAATATCGTTACCCATTAGACTTAGCCTCATTACATACCGTTTGTAGTTTGTATCTGTGTCTTAATGCAAAGGATTAATATAATGGCATTCCAGACAGCTACGGGTTATGGAAATCTACCTAATGGTAATTTTAGCCCAGTTATCTACAGCAAACAGGTACAGCTTGCATTCCGCAAGTCTACTGTTGTTGGGGATATTACTAACTCCGATTATTTCGGAGAGATTAGTGGTCAGGGCGATACCGTCAAGATCATTAAAGAACCAGAAATCTCAGTATCTGAATATGCACGTGGCACAAATGTCACAGCGCAAGATTTAGAAGATGCTGATTTTAACTTAGTCATTGATAAGGCTAACTATTTTGCCTTTAAGATGGACGATATTGAAGAGGCTCACAGCCACGTCAATTTCATGGACCTTGCAACCAGCCGTGCTGCTTATCGTTTGGCAGACAACCATGACCAAGAAGTTCTTGCGTACATGGCTGGCTACAAACAGTCTTCTTTGCACAGCAAAGGTGATACTCTTAACACAACTGTTAATGGTACAAAGGCTGTAAGCTCTGCAGGTTCTAACGAACTGCTCTCCTCTATGCAACTGCATAAAGGTGACTTTGGTAACATCACTACTTCCTCTGCTGGCACTCACTCAATTCCTGTGACTGCACGTATGCCGGGTGCTACTTCGTTGCCAACTGCTACCGTTTCTCCTGCAATGATTGTTGCACGTATGAAGCGTTTGCTTGACCAACAGCAAGTTGACTCACAAGGTCGCTGGCTTGTAGTTGATCCAGTATTCATGGAAATCCTTGCTGATGAAGATTCACGCTTCATGAACGCTGATTTTGGTGAATCAGGTGGACTGCGTAATGGTCTGGTAGTTAATAACTTCCACGGCTTCCGTGTGTATTCCTCGTCTAATTTGCCAGCACTAGGCACTGGACCGGGAACTAGTGGTACAGCTAATCAACTTACCAACCTTGGTGTGATTGTAGCTGGACATGATTCTGCTGTGGCAACTGCCGAGCAAATCAATAAGACAGAAACATATCGTGACCCTGACAGCTTTGCTGACATTGTTCGTGGTATGCATCTATACGGTCGTAAGATTCTTCGCCCTGAAGCAATCGTTACTGCCCGTTATAACGCAGCGTAAGGAGATATACAATGGCTACTTTTGATATGACCCTTGCTTCTACCGCTGGCGTAGGAGCTAACGTACTTGCTGTCCCAACTGTTGTTGGTAATGCAGTACGCACTATTGAAGCAATCTTAGATATTGATGCTATGATTGCTGCAGATGCTACCATTGCTGATGGTGACATTTTCCAACTCCTTGAAATTCCTGCAGAGACAGTAGTTATTGCTGCTGGTGCAGAAATTATGAAGTCTTTTACTGCAAGTTGTACTTGTAATATTGACTTTGGTGGTGGGGATGACATCATTGACGGTGCTGCACTAGACGCTGCTGCTGGTACATACCTTGCAAAAGGTAGTAACGGTGAAGCTAACGTAGTAAACACAGGTTCAGCTTCAACATTTGCTGCTGAAGCACTTGCTTGTGTTGGTGCTGCAGATACCATTGATGTAACAGTCGCTGGTGCTGCTGCTGCTACTGGACGCTTACGTGTCTATGCAGTGATCGCAGATGTTTCGGCTGCTCATACTGAGGCTGCAGCAGCTCAACGTGATCTACTGTAATAAACCTACATACTTTGGGGCTGGCTATATGCTGGCCCCATTAGTGTATCAAATTTATGCAACAAAAAACTCTTGGGGCAGACAAGGATTATTAAGGAAACATAATGGCTCTTACTTTTCTTTCATTAACTAACAGTGTTATTACTCGCATGAATGAAGTAGAGCTTACTTCTAGTACTTTTACTAATGCTAGAGGTGTGCAAGTACAGTGTAAAAATGCTGTTAATGAAGCAATACGTTATATTAATCAAAGAGAGTTTGGATATTCTTTTAACCATTCAACAAATACAGAAACTTTAGTGCCGGGAAAAGTTAGATATGCTTTACCCACAAGTACTAAATCTGTAGATTATAATACTGCTAGAATTAAACGTAGTACTACACTTAATGCATCTGGCACTAATCTTACTACGTTAAACTATAATGAATATATACAAAATGAATACGCTAATCAAGAAGATGAAATAACTTCTACTACTTTAAATGGCTCACACTCTGCTTCTGTTGAAACTTTAACACTTACTTCTACTACAGGTTTTGATACCTCTGGTACTATTTATCTTGGTGGTGAGCAAGTAACTTATACTGCTATATCAGGTAATGATCTTACAGGATGTACACGTGGTGCTAATAGCACTACTGCTGCTATACATGCAGATGGTGTATTTGTAGCACAGTTTGAAAGTGGTGGTGTACCTAGAAATATTGTACGTACACCTGATAATAATTATTTACTTTATCCTTTTCCTGAAAAAGAATATACTTTGACATTTGATTTTTATACATTTCCTTCTGATTTATCTCTACATGGGGATACTACTACTGTACCTGATAGATTTGCGCCTGTTATAATAGATGGTGCTTCTGCATTTACATATCAGTATCGTGGAGAAATGCAACAGTATCAATTAAACTTTGCTAGGTTTGAACAAGGCATTAAAAACATGCAAAGCCTGTTAATTAATAAATATGAATATGTACGATCTACTGTTGTACTTAGGCCACGTGGTTCTGTCAACTTTATGTCTGGTGTTATTTAATGCCAGATAGTTCTCAAACACAACCTGCTGCATTTAATTGTGAGGGCGGTCTAGTTAAAAACCGTTCTACTTTTCTTATGCAACCGGGAGAAGCATTAGAGCTAGAAAACTTTGAGCCTGATGTTGAGGGTGGCTATAGAAGAATAAATGGACATCGTAAATACGTAAATCAAATAGTACCTCAAACATCTGCTAGTTCTGAAAAAATACTTATGGTTGCTAGTTTTGCAGATAAAGTATTAGCTGCTAGAGGTGAAAAAATATTTAGTTCTGCTTCTACTGAAGTTGCTTCTAAGATATCTTCTAGCACAGGCATGACAGGCTCTGGTACTATTACAGTAGATAGCACTACAGGATTTTCTTCTAGTGGTACTATACAAATTAATGATGAAATTTTTACTTATACAGGTGTTACCTCTGTCACTTTTACAGGTGTAACTAGAGCTACTTCAAGTACTACTGCTGCTAATCATGCTGTTGATGATGTAGTATCAGAAGATTGGACAGAGAGAGATACTGGAAGAAGTAGTGCAGGTAAATACCGTTTTGAAAGATATAACTTTGATGGCAATGAAAAGATAATTGTTGTTGATGGTACAAATGCACCAACAATATTTAACTCTTCTGTTTCTGCAACTGACGTTAGTGAAAGTTCTGTAGCTGGTTCTACTATTGTAGTAGCATTTAAATCACATATGTTTTATGCAGGTAAATCTAGTACCCTTCAAACATTAGTATTTAGTGAGCCTTTTGATGAGGATGGTTTTAATTCTAGTGATGGTGCAGGTACTATTAAAGTAGATGATAACATTGTTGCTTTAAAAGTTTTTCGTGATGCACTATTTATATTTTGTGAAAATAGAATATTTAAACTAACAGGTTCTACTTTAAGTGACTTTGCAATACAACCTGTTACAAGAAATATTGGTTGTGTAAATGGAGACACTATTCAGGAATTTGCAGGTGACTTATTATTTCTTGGACCTGATGGATTAAGAACTGTTGCAGCTACTGCAAGAATTGGTGATACTGCACTTGGATCAATTACACAAAATGTGCAGTCTATATTTGATGCCAACATTAAGAATGCTGCAATTTTTGATAGTGTAGTTATACCAGATAAAACACAGTATAGAATATTTTTCTCTAAAGAAGGTCAGGCAAACAGTTTAACAAAAGGTATTATATGTGTTCAACGTGCAGACAAGTATGAGTTTTCAGAAATACGTGGTATAAAACCTTCTGCTACAGACAGCCTAGTTATTGATGGTAATTCAACTGTATTACATGGAGATTTTTCAGGTTATATAAATCGTCAAGAAGCAGGAAATACTTTTGATGGAACCCCAATATTAGCTAGGTATAGAAGTCCAGATTTAAGTTTTGGTGATACTGGTGTTAGAAAACACATGCAAAGAGTTATTATTAACTATAAACCTGAATCTGCTATTGACGCTGATTTGTTAGTACGTTATGATAACGAAGCTACTGAATCAGCAAGACCTGCAGCATATCCGTTAGACTCTTCATCTGTAGCTGCACAATTTGGTACTGCCTTATTTAGTACTAGTAGTAGTGCTACACAGTTTGTTTTTGGTGGACCTTCACAGCCTTTAGTAAGACAGTCAGTAGAGGGTTCAGGTTTTTCTGTTGCATTAAGAGTAAATGATGGTGGTGAAACTGCACCATATTCCCTTAAAGGGTTTCAATTAGAGTATCAATTAGGAGCAAGACGTTAAATGGGTGCTACATATACAAGACAATCATCTTTTACTGATGGCGATGTTATCACCGCTGATCTGTTTAATAATGAATATGATCAACTTTTAGCTGCCTTTGCTGCAAGTACAGGACATACACACGATGGTACTGCTGCAGAAGGTGGACCAATTACTAAACTGTTAGGCACTTCTATTACTATTGGTGATGCTACTTCAGGCACAGACATTACAGTAACATTTGATGGTGAAACTAATGACGGTGTATTTAAGTGGATGGAGGATGAGGATTACTTTGAGTTTTCTGATGATTTACTTATTGCGTCAACGGAGAAGATTCAGTTTCGTGATACTGCTATCTATATTAATTCTAGTACTGACGGTCAACTTGACATTGTAGCTGACAGTGAAATACAAATAGCTGCTACTACTATTGATATAAATGGTAATGTAGATATTTCAGGTACACTTACTATTGGTGGTGCAGGTATATCAGAAGCAGAATTAGAGATACTTGATGGTGCTACTGTTACTACCACAGAAATAAACATTCTTGATGGTGATACAACTGCTAGTTCTACTACTGTAGCTGATGCTGATCGTGTTGTATTTAATGATGCTGGTACAATGAAGCAAGTAGCAGTAACAGACCTTGCTGCTTACTTTGACGATGAAATAACTGCAATGCCTAACTTAGTTACTACTGCTGCAACTACTGTAGGTGCATTGAATAGTGGTAGCATTACATCAGGCTTTGGTACTATTGATACAGGTTCTAGTACTATTACTACTACTGGATTAATTTCTGGTGGATCATTAGACATAGACGATGTTCTTATTAATGGTACTACTATTGGTCACACAGATGATACAGACTTAATTACTCTTGCTAATGGTGTAGTAACCGTAGCAGGTGAAGTTTCTATGACTACCCTAGATATTGGTGGTACTAATGTTACTAGTACTGCAGCAGAACTTAATATTGTAGATGGTGGTACGTCAGCTACTGCTACTACTGTAGCTGATGCAGACAGAGTAGTAATGAATGACAATGGCACTATGGTGCAGGTTGCTGTTACTGACTTAGCTGCTTACTTTGATGATGAGATTACAGCTATGCCTAATCTTGTTACTACTGCAGCTACAACTGTTGGAGCATTAAACTCAGGTAGTATTACCAGTGGTTTTGGTACTATTGATACTGGCTCTAGCAATATTACTACTACAGGGGTAGGCTCATTTGGGTCACTAGATATATCTGGTGACATAGATGTAGATGGTACAACCAATCTTGATGCAGTGGACGTAGACGGTGCAGTAAACTTTGCCGCTGACGTAACCTTTGCAGATGGTGCAGATATTATTACTGCTAGTGCAGGTACATCTAACTTTCGTGCAGGGGTAAACGCAGGTAACAGCATTACTTCTGGCGGTAATTATAATGTGGTCGTTGGCGATGAGGCTGGTACTGCTATTACTACGGGTGATCAAATAACTGCTGTAGGCTATCAAGCAGGTGCTGCTATGACTACATCCAGTCAAAGTAGTTTTTTTGGGTATCAAGCGGGATTAGTAACTACAGGACCCGGAAACAACTTCTTTGGCTTTAGTGCAGGTAAAGCAAATACTTCTGGCATCAACAATGTAGCGATGGGTAATTTAGCTCTATCCACAAACGTAGACGGAGATGATAACACAGCTATAGGTTCTAATGCTTTAAGAAACTTAGAACCTGCTGATGGTTCATCTTATAACACTGCTGTTGGTTCTCAGGCAGGGATATATGTAACAACAGGCACAAGAAATGTTTTACTAGGTGGCCTTTCTGGTGATGCTCTTACAACAGGAGGCGATAATGTAGCAGTAGGTACTCAAGCATTATCTGGAGATACTAAGGGTAGTAGGTCAGTTGCTATTGGTCAAGGCGCATTATATACACAAAACTTTACGACAGCTACAAACGCTTACAACATAGCTGTAGGTTTTGATGCAGGAGTATATTTAACTACAGGTACACAGAACACCCTCATAGGTGGTCTGGCTGGTGATGCTCTTACTGATGCTGATGGTAATGTTGCAGTAGGATATGCGTCTTTAACTGATAACGTATTAGGTAGTAATTCTGTAGCAATTGGTAGAAATGCACTTAATGCTCAAAATCCTGCTACAGCCACAGATATGTATAATGTGGCAGTGGGTAATAATTGTGGTGAAGCAATCACAACAGGTACAAACAATACCCTCATTGGTGGTACAGCTGGTGATGCACTAACTGTAGGTGGGTCTAATGTAGCAGTTGGATACACAGCTCTAGGTGCAGACACAAAAGGATTCAACAGTGTAGCTATAGGTCAAAACGCATTGGCTACTCAAAATTTTACAACTAATACTGATGCCTATAATGTAGCAATAGGCTCTCTAGCAGGTAGATACCTCACAACAGGCACAAAAAACAGCCTAATTGGTGGTTTATCAGGTGATGCACTTACAACAGGTGATCGTAATGTAGCGGTAGGTTATACCACACTTTCTAGTGATACCGCAGGTAGAAAATCAACTGCAATAGGTTATCAAGCGTTATTATCTCAAAATTTTTCTACTACTACGGAGTCGTTTAATACAGCGGTAGGATACGATGCAGGACTGTCAGTCACAACAGGTGTAAGCAACACCCTCATTGGTGGTCTAGCAGGTGATGCATTAACTGATGCAGATGATAACGTAGCCATAGGTGCTGCCGCTTTATCAAGTGATACTTTAGGTAGTAAGTCTGTTGCCATTGGATACCAAGCATTAAGATTACAAAATTATACAACTGCTACAGATACTTACAACACAGCGGTTGGCTATCAAGCAGGGGCAGCAGTCACAACAGGCACATTTAATACTTTAATGGGTAGTCAAGCTGGAGATGCATTAACTACTGGTGCTTCTAATACAGCAGTAGGTTATGCTGCTCTTAGTTCAGACGATTTAGGTAGCAGATCGGTTGCTATTGGTAATGCTGCACTTTTTTATCAAAACTTTGCTACAGCTACAGATAGTTATAATACAGCAGTTGGAGATAGAGCAGGAAATAATGTCACAACAGGCACACAAAACACCCTGATCGGTGGTCTAGCTGGTGATGCATTAACTGCTGCATTTGAGAATGTTGCAATAGGATACGAGGCTCAAACAACAGACACTTTGGGTAGACGAACAGTTGCAGTAGGCACAGGTGCATTACAATCTCAAAACTTTACAACTGCAACAAATAGCTACAATACAGCAGTAGGTTACGATGCAGGAACATCAGTCTCAACAGGTACAAATAATACCTATATAGGTGCATTGGCAGGTGATGGTACTGATGATGGTCTTAGAAACACAGCCGTTGGTTATTTAGCACTTAGTGCTAACGCTGATAATGATAATACTGCTATAGGAGTAGAGGCATTAAGCGTCACAACAGCGGCTAATAGTACAGCAGTAGGTCAAAAGGCAGGTTCTGCACTTACAAGCGGTTCTAACTGTTTATTTTTAGGTCAAAACGCAGGACTAACAGGACACCCCGGTGGTAATTTTACCACACAAAGTAATGTACTTGTTATAGGTAATGTAAGTACTTCAGCAGCACATGTCCAAGTAGATTGGACAGTTGCATCTGACCAACGTGATAAGACAGACTTTACTGCATTAGACTTGGGCTTAGATTTTGTTAAGGCACTAGCTCCTGTAACATACAAGTGGGATAAACGTGCTAAATATGGCGATATTACAGCAGATGATTATGATCTTGCTGCACAGACACCAGATGGCACTCACAAAGAAGATTGGTTAGACATAGGCTTTAAGGCACAAGAAGTTCAAGCACTTGAAGAAGCCGCTGGATATACAACTGCCGCTAAGAAAAACCTTACTGTATCTACATCAAGTGATGGCAAGCAAATGGGTCTACAGTACAGCAAGTTTGTGCCAATCCTAGTTAAAGCGATTCAAGAACAGAACGCATTAATTGAAGCACTCACCGCAAGAGTAGCCACACTAGAAGGGTAAACATGGAACTAATACCAAGACACTTTCCAAACATAGGCGTAGTTGAGGCTCAACTCCCAGAGGACGTTGTTGCAAATATTTGGACAGTGATTAACGAAGCACGGAACAAGCCAGAGGACATGAAGCCTGAACTAGCAGGTAACATTAGTTCTTCTATCAGGTTGGACTCTAGCTCTCCTTTGCTTGAAGAGTTCGTTAGTAAAACAATACCGTCTTTCATGGACAGCCACATGCAACATTATGGCCCCCCTTGGAGGGCTGTGATGAAAGAAGGACAAGGCTTCACCTTAGAAAGCCTCTGGGTTAACTTTCAAAAGCAGCATGAGTTTAACCCACCGCATGACCACAGTGGTGTGTACAGCTTTGTGATTTGGATGCAGATACCTACGTCCTATGCAGAGCAAAAGAAATTACCTATTTGTGCTGACTCAAATGCAGACAACCACATCAGCAACTTTGCATTTAGCTACACAAATACATTAGGCAGGGTATCAACCTTTGCATATAATATGGAGAAAGAAGCAGAGGGTTACATGGTTATGTTTCCGTCAACAATGCTTCATCAGGTTTTTCCGTTTTACGACAACGATGGAGAAAGAATATCCATCTCAGGCAATATCACAATAGAGGATAAATAAACATGACACGTACAGCAGATGAAATTACACAAGCACATGCAGCTTGTCTAGGCGGGGCAAGCACAATTAATAGTGTTATTGCTACACATGCCAAAGGCGATAGTGCAACAAATGAAGACTTTGGGTATGACCTGACGCATGATGAAAAAAAAGCCCGTGTGTCTCGTAGTGTAGGATATCTGAAACACCAGAAAGACACATACAGTGATTGGGGTAGCAAAGACTTTACTGCTATTAATTCTGCTATTACAGCAGCCGACAGCTTTACAGGATAAGTTGTGGAAATCAACTGGACACTAGTAACAATAGCAGGGGCATTACTAGCCCAAGGTGCTGCTGTCGTGTGGGCAGTGTCCAGTATGGTGTCTGACATTCAGTATAACAGAGCTGAGATAGCTGATGTAGAAAACAGCACAGCAAGACTAGCTGATGATATACATGAGAATGACGTAATGATTGCACGTATTGATGCAAATGTAGAAGCAATCAAGGACGCCTTAAATGTGGTTACGACTAATCACGCAAAGAGATAGTTAAATGATTGACCCCATCACAGCTTTTGCTGCAGCTAATGCAGCTTTTAAAGGGGTCAAGATGCTAGTAGGGGCTGGTAAAGAGATACAAGATGTATCACAGCAACTAGGTAAATGGTACGGTGCAGTAGCAGACATTACTAGGGCTGAGTCCCAACGTAAGAACCCTACGTGGTTAGACAAGCAGACACACGGTACTGACAACATAGAACAAGAAGCAATGGACATTATTGTTCGTAAGAAGACATTGCTTGAGAAAGAAAAAGAAATAAAGTTTATGTTAGACTACAGGTTTGGTCTTGGCACATACGATGAAATGTTAGGTATGCGTAGGAAGATACGTAAAGAACGAGAAGAGACTGTGTATAAAGCTATGGAAGCTAAAAGACAGATACAAAATAACTTAGCTATATGTACTCTATCGTTTTTAATCATTGGTGTATTAGGTGGGGGCATATATCTGATATCACTAGGAATTAGTTAATGATTAATCTTGTTGTGTTACCACTTGTGTTAGCAGGGCTGCTAAGTAATCCTGAGTTTGTACAGTGTCACTTAGCAAAAAGAGTTAAGATACAGGGAGAAATGGTTTGCATTTACCGTGGACCTAATGGTACAATAGGATACCACTACCCTATGTTTAAGTTTAGTGAATGCCCTAAGACGTATATGTGTAGATACACACCTAACGCTAAGAAGAAAGTATCAGTTCAAGATATACTTGACGGATTAAAGGACGGATTTTAATAATGACAGCAATGCAGTTTCAAGGATTTAAACCACAGGCAATGGAGCGTATAGCTGGTACGTTAGGCTATCAGGGTGACATGGGAAAGTTTAAAGACTTTCTTCAGTCTGATCCTGACGCACAAATGAAGTTTAATGACTTCCAAAACAAAGCTATTCAAATGATGAATGGTGGTATGGTACGTAAAAACTATGCTAATGGTGGAATGGGTTTTACTTACGGTCAATATAACGGAAAAAAATTAGATGACTTAAGCGGTGCTGAAAGACGTGCCTATGAATCGTCGTTAAACTCATATCAAGCACAACAAAGAAAAGTGGGTACACCAGTATTACCGTCAACCTCTAATCTACAGATTAATCCAGCAAGCGGGGGTACAGAAGAAAAATTTATTAACAGAATGCCTATGTATGAAATGCCCGGGTTTGAGGGTAGTTCTAATCCTGTAAAAAGCTATACAAATCCTAAAGACTATGGTTTTAAATTTCCTGAACCTGATCCCGATAATCCTTTTGGTAATAAGTATCCCGGAGTTATGTATGATTATATAGGCCCAAATGGAGAACGAGTTTCTGCTACGGCAGGTATGATTCCACCGCCGGGATTTAGACGAGTTGCCCAGCCTACCTTAGACGAAAATGGAAACGTAATCCAGCCAGAACGTTTATTAGAGGAAGATGATCCACGTGATACGCTTGATACACCTGAAAGTATTGGTCAGACTACAGTAAACCGTATGCAAGACCCTAGACTACCTGTAGGTGGTGTAGCTACAGCTACTGGTACTGTAGCGCAGTCTAGTCAGGACATTGCGGCTGGTGCTGGACAGGTAGCTGCAGCATCACCTACAGCCACAGCTACACAGGGTACTGCTGCACAAGCTACAGCATTTGCCCCATCAACCCTCACTTTATTTAATGATAAAGGAGAACAATTTTCAATTCCAGAACCAGATTATAATTATACATATGAACAAGCGTTGATACGGATGCAACAGCGTGACGTTAAGTCTCCTAAAGAACAAGCAGCTATTGAGGCAGCCCTTCAGGGTAATACAATAGCAGAGACAAAAACTAAAACAAACCTTGACATGGCTAATGTTTCTACTGTAGCACCTGTTACTACTGCAGGTACAATAGAACAAACACTTGACAAAACACAAACAGCACAAGGCACTGTACCTGATAAGGCACTAGTAACTGCACAGCAAGAAACAGAATCTGCAGTATCTGCTATAGATGCAGCACAAGGCACAGCCATTAAAATGAATAACCCTGTACAGCGTGAGCTACAGGCAGGTGAGATTATTGAGCCAGCAGCTAATGCTGCAAAGGCAAGTCAGTTTACAGAACAGATACAAGCGGCTGAAGCAACAGCTAGTAACAGGGCTACTGTAAAGGGCCAGCTAGATACACTGATGGCAGACTTTGAGGGTGGTGATACACCAGCATGGGCTGCAGGTGCATTGCGTAATGCTACAGCACAGATGGCTGCACGTGGTCTTGGTGC
>Ga0208643_1001533_pt1 | contig 12543 bp, 10 predicted proteins | sample VirMetDEL_Nov_12_FD_184516 | JGI IMG/M metagenome (GOLD analysis project Ga0208643, IMG submission 184516) | Aqueous microbial communities from the Delaware River and Bay under freshwater to marine salinity gradient to study organic matter... | ecosystem: Environmental > Aquatic > Marine >... | reverse complement strand
TAATGGCTACAACGTACCTAAGTTTAATGAATAATGTACTCAGGAGGCTCAGAGAAGACGAAGTATCTGAGGTTACCCAGACTACTTATTCTAAGATGGTAGGCGACTACATCAATGATGCAAAGACCTTAGTTCAGGACTCACATGATTGGTCTACCTTACGCAAGACTGTAGTTGTACCTACAGTAGAAGATATTACAGAATATAGCTTGACAGGAGCAGGAGAACGTGTTAAGCTCTACAGTGCCATCAATGATACCTCAAACTTCTTTATGCACTATGAAACACCTAATTGGTTTAGCAATGCTTATTACATTTCAGGTGAGGTTACAGGCACCCCTGACTCCTACACGTTTAGTGGTGTAGATGATAATGACGATACTAAAGTAAGAGTATTCCCTAAGCCTAGTGGTGTATTCTCATTACGCTTTGATGTGTGCTCAAGAGAACCTGATTTAACTTCTGATGCTTCTACTACAGTACTACCAGCAATGCCTATTATACACCAAGCTGTAGCTTTACTTGCTAGAGAACGTGGTGAGACAGGTGGTACTTCTACACAAGATTATTTTATCATTGCTGACAAATATCTTAGTGATGCTATTGCACAGGATGCGTATAAGAATCCTGAAGAATTTATCTACACGGTGCAATAATGGCACAGCAAAGACAGAACATATACATTGGTGCTCCAGGATTTAGAGGTCTTAATACTCAGGATGCTCCTGTAGGTCAAGATGCGTCCTTTGCTTCTATAGCAGAGAATGCAGTAATTGACAGCTTTGGACGCATAGGATCTAGGAAAGGTGTAAAGGTAGTTACTACAAGTGCTACTCCTTTAGGGACCAGTGATGGCATAGAGCAGATTTTTGAGTACACTAAAAGAGATGGCACTCTGATTGTATTTTCTGCTGGTAACAATAACATATTTACAGGTACTACTACCCTAGCAGCAGTAACGCTTCCGGGTGGTTACTCTATTACAGCAAACAACTGGAAGATAGTCAGCTTTAACAATGACATTTACTTCTTCCAAGCTGGACATGCAGCCCTAGTAAGTGTTGCAGGCAGTACTACTCTTATAGCAGTGTCTGACAGTGCTCACGCAGCACCAGCAGGTAATGAAGTTATAGCTTCCTTTGGTAGACTATGGGCAGCGGATGTTGTCAATAATAATTATACTGTTTATTGGTCTAACTTACTTGAAGGAGCTAACTGGCATGGTGGCTCATCAGGCTCACTAGACTTAACTACTGTCTGGCCTACAGGGTACGATGAAGTAACTGCCTTAGCTGAGTTCAATGACTTTCTAGTTATATTTGGTAAGCGCAGCATCCTACTGTACTCTGGTGCTTCATCTCCTTCTACTATGACACTACAGGACAGTATAACAAACATAGGCTGCATTGCTAGAGACAGTGTGCAGTCTACAGGATCAGACCTAGTGTTTTTATCACACACAGGTGTAATGAGCTTAGGTAGACTGATACAAGAAAAGTCTAATCCTATAGGCAGTGTATCTAAGAATGTCAGAGATGAAGTAGTAAGTAATGAGTTACTTGAGACAGGTAATGTTAAGTCTGTCTACAGTGCAGAGAATGCACTATACCTGCTAATCATGCCAAACAATAACCTTGTCTATGCTTTTGATATGCGAGGTAAGCTAGAGGACGGAAGCAACCGTGTAACTACATGGCCTTTCACTGGTATCCTGTGTGCCTCTAGGGCAGAGAGTGATGGCACCTTGTACTTAGGTGTTAAGACTGGTATAGCAGAGTACGAAGGATATACAGATACTTCCGGTGTGTACACCATGAAGTACTACACACAGCCATTGGCATTTGATGACCCATCTAGGGTTAAGATGTTAAAGGAGATTAACTTAACAATTATAGGTGGCTCTGGTAGCTCAGTAGTTGCTAACTGGGGTTATGACTATACACAAAGCTACAACAAGCAACTGTTTGAAGTAGACACTACATTTATCTCAGAGTACGGTATATCTGAGTACAACGTAGCAACATCAGAATATAGCTCTGGTATCATCGTAGGTATCCAGAAGTTAAAAACAACAGGCTCAGGTAAAGTAGTTACTATTGGTATAGATGCTACTATAGATGGTAAAGCATTCTCAATCCAAGAACTAAACACAGAAGCTATTATAGGTAGACTAATTTAATGAGTAATTATACAAAGACTACAAACTTTGCAGCTAAGGATTCCCTACCTTCAGGTAATGCTGCTAAGATTGTTAAAGGCGCAGAGATTGATACAGAGTTCAATAACATTGCTACTGCATCAGCCACTAAAGCAAATGCAAACAATGCTGCACTTACAGGTACTACTGTATTTGAAACACTATCCGATGGCACCATTGGTGTCACAGGTTGGGTAGATGAAGACAACATGTCCTCAGACAGTGCTGTACTTATACCTACACAGCAGTCTGTTAAAGCCTATGTAGACTCACAGGTTACTGCACAGGATCTTGATGTAACTGATGGCTCCAATAGTATTGACATTGACTTGGACTCTGAGTCTCTAGGTATCTTAGGTGGCACAGGTATTGACTCTACTGCCTCTGGTACTGGTGTTACTCTAGCCATTGACAGTACTGTAACTACGCTCACAGGCACACAGACGCTCTCTAACAAGACTTTGACTACACCTGTTATATCTGGTGCCTTAACTACTAATAGCACCATAGACGGACGTGACGTAGCTGTAGACGGCACTAAGCTAGATGGGATAGAGTCAGGTGCTACTGCTGACCAGACTGCTGCTGAGATTAAGACTGCCTATGAGTCCAATGCAAACACTAATGCCTTTACTGACGCTGATGAATCTAAGTTAGACGGCATAGAGGCTAGTGCAGATGTTACAGATACAACTAATGTAACTGCTGCTGGTGCTTTGATGGACAGTGAGCTTACTAATATCACTGCTGTTAAAGCACTGAACCAAGGTGTAGCTACAGGTGACAGCCCTACGTTTGCTGCTGTTAATGCTCCACTTACAGGTAATGTGACAGGCAACCTTACAGGCAATGTAACTGGTAATGTTACAGGGAATGTCACTGGTGATTTAACTGGTGATGTCACAGGTAACGTAGCTGGTAACTTAACAGGCTCTGTACTTACTGCTGCACAGACTAACATTACAAGCGTTGGTAACCTAACGTCACTCCAAGTAATAGATGGAGACTTTAATGTTTTAGCATCTGAAGGTGTAGGTGCCGCAGAGTCTTTGTTAATTGCAGATGTTTCTACCAAGCGTGTAGGTGTTAATAAAGCATCTCCTTCAGTTTCTTTAGATATTGGATCTAACACTGATGCTGTTCATGTACCTACAGGTACTACTGCACAGCGTCCTACAGGCTCTGCTGGTTACTTTAGATACAACAGCACACTAGAGCAGTTTGAAGGTTATACAGACGCTTGGGGAGCCATTGGTGGCGGTGGTGGATCTAACCTAGTCAGTGACACAATGACAGGTGATGGTTCAGATACTACGCTCACATTAAGCAATGATCCTCTAAATGAGAATAATACTCAAGTATACATAGACGGTGTTTATCAGAACAAAGATACCTATAGTGTCTCTGGTACTACATTAACATTCTCTACTGCACCTCCTAATGGTTCTGCTGTAGAAGCTATGACCATACAGCCTACCGCTGTTAATGTACCTGCTGATGCTAGTGTAACCCCAGCGAAGATTGCAAGTGGTGACTTTTACTTTGATACAAATACGTTGTATGTAGATGCTACTAATAACCGCGTGGGTATTGGCACTGGTTCGCCGTCTTATCAGCTTGACCTGAAACAAGCAGATACCTACGCCGCGTCATTTGAAAATCCATCAGACGATTCCAAGTTATTGTTGGGTGAAGTGTCAGGCGACTGGCGTTTGGCAGCAACATACGGCTCTACTGGCTCTTTCAAACCAATAACCTTTTGGACTAGCGATCAAAAACGCATGACCATAGACTCCAGCGGCAATGTGGGTATTGGTGGCGTGGGCAACATTTCACCCTACGGCATTCGGTTTGCAATTAATGGCACTGGCACTGGCGGCGCTGGTCTTTATTTTGGCAGTGGAGTAATCATACCCACGGACAACACGCCTACTATTTCTGACGCAACTGTTGATTTAGGAGCTAGTAATTACCGCTTCAAAGACCTCTACCTGTCAGGCGGTGCATACCTTGGCGGTACTGCTGCGGCTAATAAGCTGGATGACTATGAGGAAGGCACATTTAACGCTACAGCAACTGGCACTGGAACCTTAAGCGTTGTAAATGAGAAGTACACCAAGATTGGAAATGTTGTTACGGCTTATTTCCAAGTTGATTTTTCAGGGGCTTCAGGCACTTTAACAATTAGTGGGTTACCTTTTACAAGCACTCCTAATACTAAAAGTGTAGGGATTGGCAGAGAAGACGCAACAGACGGTTATGCGGTCTACGGAAGACTAACCTCAAACTCTACCTCAATAGCAATGTACTATGCAGGTGCAGCAAGCAATGCAACACCATTTCAAGTTGCTGCTGGAAACTTTGCCTTTAGCATCACATATTTTACAAATTTATAACCCTAGTGGATTTTAGGGTCAGACAGTCCATACCAACAGGAGATAAACATGGCACTATCAGAAGCAACAGTACAAGATAAAATTGAAGTAGTGGATTGCGGAGGCTGGAAAGTCATCCAAGTCCGTACAGCTACAGTAATCAGCAGAGATGATGTAGAAATTTCTAGATCATTTCATCGTCACACAGTAGGCCCAACGGACGATTGGTCTGGTGAATCCACAGAGGTTCAGGCCATGTGTAATACATTCCATACCACAGAGGCTATTGCGGCTTACAATGCTGCACAAGCTGCTCAAGGAGTCTAAGCATGGCTTTAACTAAAGTAAGCAGAGGTTTACTGAGCACAGGCATTGTGGATAACTCCACTACTACTGCTATAACTATTGATAGCTCTGAGAATGTGGGTATTGGTACTAGCAGTCCAAATAGTTATTCAAGTCAAACCACATTAACAATTAACGGTTCAACATATGGTCGTCTTGATTTAGAAAGTGCGGGTACACTTAGAGCTTCGTTATTTGCAACAGCAGGAAGCACAACGTTTTCCGCCGCAACAGATTTACTAACTTTTGATACGTCTGGCGGTGAAGCCATGCGCATAGACTCCAGTGGCAACCTGTTGGTGGGGACTACGACAGCAGCCCCTAATTCAACGACTACTATCAAAGGCGCTCTTGGTCTGGTGGGTACATCAGTAGCCAGCACATCAAATCTATTTTTCAACAACTCATCCAATGTGAAATATTGGGGAATAGCTACCGACCAAAACTTTTTTTACATAACAGACGCTGACTTTACCCATTATGCCTATGTTGGGCAAAGCATGACCTCTTGGGGTTTCGCTTCAGACAGAAGATTGAAAGAGAACATAGTGGATGTGCCTTATGGGTTAGATGCTGTAATGGCGATTCAGCCACGGGCTTTCAAATTCAAATCTAGTGGTGTTGAAACCATTGGCTTTGTAGCGCAAGAACTACAAGCTGTTGTTCCTGAAGCAGTAACAGGCACTGAGGTTGAATACTTAGATTCTGATACGCCACAGGAAAAGGCAAACAAGAGTTTAGGCGTGAGCAAAGATACTTTAATCCCTGTTTTAGTCAAAGCCATCCAAGAACAACAAGCCACCATTGAAGCCTTAACTCAAAGAATTGAAACACTGGAGAACAACTAATGACCGCTACAAACACATGGACAATTTCACAATGCGACAGAGAACTATCTGACGGTGGCATCACCACAGCACACTGGCGCGTAACAGCAGTAGACGGTGAATACACAGCCTCTAGCTATGGCACCTGTGGCTTCACCCCTGACCCTGAGTCTGGTGATTACACGCCTTACGACAGCGTTACAGAGGCTGAAGTATTAGGCTGGTGCTGGGCTAATGGCGTAGACCAAGAGGCTATTGAAGCATCTCTACAGGCTGATATAGACCTACAGATCACACCTACTACTGGTGCTGGAGTACCTTGGTAATGAACTACATATTAGACGCATTTAACATAGCAACTGCTCTAGTAGCCTTAGCATCCGCTATAGCAGCAGTTACACCTACCAAGAAGGACGATGACCTAGTGTCCAAGGCATACAAGTGGCTTGACATTATTGCATTGAACATTGGTAAGGCTAAGGATTGATGAGAATGGAGCAAGGCACTCAACTAGAGTTAGCTATGGAAGCATTAGAACGCATAGCACAACATGAGAAAGAATGTGGTGAACGCTGGGGTGAGGCTACTGCTGAACTCAGGCATCTTAGAGAAATGGCTATAGCACATTCTAAGAGATGGGAACGCCTTGCTTGGCTTGTTATTACTGTTGTAGTGACAGCAGCCGCAACAGTAATTACAACGACAATAGGAATATAGAACAATGGCAGAAGCAACAACAGTAAGCGCGGGTAACTTAGGAGGTTTACTAAGTGACTTTTTAAGCGGTCCCGGTGGCAGTGTTTTACAAACTGGTTTAGGTATAGACGCGCTTAATGAACTTAGAGGTATAGGTAAAACTGCTCAGACTGAAGGTTTAGCTATAGGTGAAAGAGCACAAGCAGATACAGCTTTTAAGCCTTTCTCTATCAGTACAGGGTTTGGTGGTGTACAGACTGGCCCTACTGGCGGTTACACTACTACGCTATCTCCAGAGCAACAGGCTTTACAAGGCCAGTTAGCAGGCATTACAGGAGGTTTAACAGGTGGTTTTGGTGTTGGTGCTCCTGATGTATCAGGTATCCAGGGTCAAGCTCTAGGAGGCGTACAGGGGCTTCTACAGCAAGCTCAAGGCGGTATTGCGGGTAGAGAGCAAGATGTGTATGACCGCATTAGAGCTACACAGATGCCTGAAGAACAGCGTCAACAGTTAGCTTTGAATGAGCAGTTAGCTTCACAAGGGCGTACAGGATTGCGTACAGCACAGTTTGGTGGTTCCCCTGAACAGTTTGCTATGGAAAAAGCTAGGGCTGAGGCTATGAATCAAGCTTCCCTTATGTCCATTAACCAAGCTGAACAACAGAGAGCTAGTGATTTAGCTGCTGCTACTGGTATGTTTGGTCTAGGCTCACAGGCATCCTTCCTACCTAGTGGTCTACAGCAGGGACAGTTAAGTAACATACAGTCTGCTTTAGGTCTACAGTACATGCCTGAGCAACAGCTACTTGGTTCCTTAACACCTGCTATCAGCTTGGCTGACATTGCGGGCACAGGTCAACGTCAAGGTGCTGGTTACTTAGCTGAAGCCGGTATGACAGGACTAGGAGAAAACCTAGCTGCTCAAAGAGGTAGAGCGGAAGGTTTAGCAGGACTGTATAATACACTACTACAATCAAGAGGCGATGTAGCAGCAGCAGGTGAAAGTACAGGTAATAGCTTGTTTGACTTTTTCTTAGGGAGATAGAGATGGCGTTTAACAGCGGTTTTAGTAGCGGTCTTAGAGGACTGTTTACAAACAATCCAGTAAACAAAGTAGGACCAACAGGACAGCCGTTAATAGGTGGTAGTAACATTACTGACTTGTTAACTAGGGGTGCTGGTGGTTTGCTTGGCAGGGACGTAAGATCTCCTGAAGAAAAGATATTGGCTGCTCAACAAGGTATAGATACAAGTACAGATCAAGGATTGCTACAATCTATAGATGCTAGGTTACGTTTTGAAAAAGACCCCGGTCAAAGAGCATCTTTAGAAAATCAAAAAAGCATAGTAAGAGGTAGAATAGCTGCTGCTGCTAGGCAAACAAAAGAAGATGAAACTACAGCTTCTGTAAACGCTATGGTTGAACCTTTATTGCGTAACTCAGGGCAAGAGGAACTAGCAGACTTAGCATTAAAAAATGCTTTAACAAGTACAGACGCTATGTCTTTGTTAAAAGACTTTAGTGCTGATAGAAAAAATATAACTAAAGCTAAAGGAGATTTTAATAGTTACATTATACAAAGTCCTGATTTTGAAGGTACTGAAGTAGCTAAACAAGCACAAGAAGGAACTCTTCCTGTAGTTCCTGAAAAGTATATGTCTCAATATATTACAAGTCTAAAAACAAAGGTAAATACTGATAGGTTTATTTCTAGTTTAGAAGGAAACGAAAGAGTTGGGAATATAGTTTCAGACTTAAAGAGCGGGGTTATTGATCTTTCAGGTGCTAGGCAAATGTATAAAGAGCAACAAGCAGGTGCTAAATTTTCTACTGTCAGGTACGTTCAAGATGCTAGTGGTAATGTTATTGCAGTTAGAGATCGTACAGTTAAAGGACAGCCGCCTGAAGTTGTTACTCAGTTAGCTGATGGTTCTTATAAAGTACTCCCTGAAAGCTCTCTAAGTACAGTAGAAACTCCTAAAGTACCTAAAGCTGCTAAAGGTATTACTAAAAATGATTTAGACTTTGTTATTGTTCGTTTAAAAAATGAGTACCCTCAAGCACTTGCCGATTATAATGATTTAGATACTGGCCTAAAAGAAGATTTTAAAACTCAAGTAGCTATAAGAGCCTCTGAAATAGCGGCCCAACAAGGCAATATACGAGATAAGTTTTTTTATTACAATGATGCTTTAGAAGAGCTTATCCCTCTTATAGAAGTTACTACAGAAAAAGGTATGTTTTTGGATACTAGCACAACATCTTTTAAAGCTCCTGCTCCTGCTAAAAGTTCTAATAGAGAAACAACGTGGGGTGTGGAATAAATGGCTGAAGCAACTACAGGTTTAATGAACGTAACTCTTCCTAATGGTAGTGTTATAAAAGATGTTCCTGAAGGAACTTCAGATGAAGCTATAAAAAATTATGCTTTATCTACTGGTTTTGCTGTAGAAGCAGACTTTGCAGGTGTTGCTCCTAAAGAAACAAAAAATCAAACGCAAGAAACTACAGATCTTTCTGCTTTTATGTCGGACATCCCCGGCTTTGCTGAAGGAGATCAGATTATTTCTGATAGAAAAGCACTGCAAGCTAAGACGGCTAGACCAGAACTGTGGGATGAGTTAGGTTTAGCTTTTGCCGCTGAAACATCAGACGTAGAAGATTGGACTATAGCGGCTACAGCAGCCGTAGCTGATCTAGCTTATGCTTTAGATGTAGAAGATGGTGTAGATAAACTGTATAGCCCTAGAGAGCTTTACGGTGATGAATATATGCTTATGTCTCAAGGTCAGAAAGCTAAGTTCTTAAAGCAAAAAAGATTAGAAGCAGTACAGGCAGAGTATGCAGACACTATAGCTGGACAAGAAGCATACGGTGCTAGTGAAAGTGCTAGAGTTGCAGGCTCATTAGCTAAAGAAGTGTTTACACCTACGTCTTTAATACCTTTTGGTGGGCCTTTAAAGAATGTGCTTATGAAAGGTTATCTTGTAGGTGCTCAAGGTGCTATAGCAGAACAAATTACTGAAGACAGGTGGTCGCCTATAGACACTATAGAGCGTGGCTTAATATCTTCAGTGGCAGTAGGAGCTACATCTAAAGTTCCTCAAGCAGCAGGAGCAATAATAGAGACAATAAAACCTACTTATCAAGCTCTACAGAACTCAGCTAAAGCTACTATAGGTAAAATTAAAAGACAACCGGAACCTGGGCGCGCTTCTATGGAAGCTGCTAATAAAATTGTTCAGAAAGTAGAGGATGAGTATGTAAGACTTATTACTCAAGAAGGTTTAGAAGATGCTAGTTTAGTCCATAGTACAGCACTAAAAAACCTAAACTTAAAAAACGATAATTTAGTTGCTATAAACATGCAAGCCTCTCAAAAACTGTCTATGCCTTCGCCCTCTTTAGCAGCTAAGATAGCTTTTGAAAATTCTCACCCAGTGTCTAAGATGTCTAAGGCTTTAAAACCTTTAGATGAGTGGGGTGGAAGACTTACTACCCGTATAGCTAATACTGATAAGAGAGCAGCTTTAGAAGTTCGTAAAATGGATTTTAACATCAACATAAACAATGTTAAAGATCAGCAAGAAATATCAGCTTTTTTTAATAGAGGCTCTCAAATAAATCAAGGTCTTGTAGATAAAGCTACAGGAGCTATACGCAACATAGGTCAAACAAAAGCAAGAAGAAATTTATTCGCACAGATGGATAACAATTTAATGAACGGCAATTGGAAAGCTGCTCAGAAAATTATAGACGAGAGTTTTCCTGAACTAAAAGGAACGCTTGAGCCTGTAAAGCAAATGCTTGCTAGAAAGATACAAGAGGCAAAAAAAGGTGGTGTAGATTTAGGTCAGATAGAAAACTATTTCCCTAGAGTTGTAAAAGATTTAGCAGGGCTTAGAAAAGACTTAGGTGTTAAAGAAACTACTATTATTGAACAAGCCATGAAAAGGTTTGCTAAAGAAAACAAATTAGTTGATGACCAGAATAGACCTATTATAGCTTTAATTGACGAAGCAGATGAAGCAATTATAATAAATAAAGTACTACAAGGTTTTACATTAGGTAAAAACGGTAGCTCTCTTACTAAACCTAGGGTAATAAAGCAGATACCTTTAGGGCTGCAAAGGCATTACGCTAGTGGGCCTGAAGCTCTACTTCTTTATTCAAACAGATTAAACAAACAAATAGAACTAAATAAGTTTTTTGGTACTCGCGCAGTTAACTCTAAAACAGGAGGTAAACCTTTTGAAGATAGAACTACAGCGGGTGAGATATTAAGAGATTTACAAGGTAGAGTACCTGACGCTAAGATACAGGAACTTACTGATTTATTTAATGCCAGATATATAGGTGAGCAGCAAGTAATGTCAAAGTGGGCTGCTGGTGTGCGCGATGTTAGCCATGCTATTACTTTAGCAAATCCTATGTCTGCTATTGTGCAGTTAGCAGACGCTAGTGCTGCTGGTTTTCAAAACGGTATAAAGGAAGCAGCTACTGCATTATTAAAAATAAAGAAAGGTCAGCTTACTGCTGATGATCTTGGGGTATTAAATAAACTATCAGCGGAAGTAGCAAACAACGAAGGCTTTTCAAAAGCTCTTAACGAGTTATTTAAATACTCTGGTTTTTCTAGGGCTGACAGGTTTGGTAAAGATGTTATTATAGATTCTTCTTTGCTGAAATATCAAAAGATGGCTCAGTCTGACAAAGGCAAAGCAGCTATTAGGGAAAAATGGGGAGAGTTTTTTGGAGCAGATACTCAACAACTTATTGATGACTTAAGCAGCAAGACAATAACAGATGATATTAAGTTTCTGGTCTATAACGACCTAGCGGACGTACAGCCTATTTCTTTATCTGAGATGCCTGAAAAGTATCTCAGGATGAAGAATGGTAGGTTAGTTTACCAGATGAAAAGTTTCTTCTTAACTCAACTAGACATGATACGCAGAGGTATTGTGGATGAGTTTAAAGAAGGTAGTAAAAAGAAAGCTTTAAGAAACGCAGGTATGTTTGGCATTATTATAGGATCTAATGCTGGCATACAAGTAACTAAAGATGTTCTTTTGGAAGCAAGTGATAAGCCTTTAACACTAGATAACTACTGGGATAAAGCAGTAGATTCAGCTATGTCTTTAGTGTTTGCTAGTAAATATAATCAAGAAAAATATCTTAGTCGAGGAGACTTTGTAGGGTATGCTTCTAACATGGTGGCACCTCCAGCCCTAGGGTTAGCTACGGATTTATTTAAAGTGGTAAATGCAGAAACTGAGGATAGACCAGAGGAGGCTGCTAAGTTAATGAAAAGAGTTCCAGTTGCAGGTTCTTTAGTTTATAACTATACAGCAGGTGGTATGGAGTACAGGCAAGAAAAAAGAGAAAAAGAAGAGTTAGATAAGTTTTTAGGAAAATAGCAACAAGGGGGGGCGCAATGCCCCCTAGTTCCCCTAAGCTACATCAGCAAACTTAACCTTACCAACATCACCACGCATACCCGCCTTCATGTATGTAGTAGCTCTACCTTCAAAGAAGTTCTGGTGCTCTACACCTAGTACATCATCCAGCCAGTCCAGAGGATTATCTTTGACATTATAGTTAGGCTTTAGTCCTAGCTGTAGCAGTCTACGGTCAGCAATGTACCTAATGTACTGCATCATCTCTGCCTTAGTCAATCCTTCAATATCCCCTTGCTCAAACACTAGGTCCAGGAATCTGTTCTCTAGTTCCACCATCTCCCTACAAGCTTGGTAGATCTCAGCCTTGAACTCATCGTCCCAGATGTCTATGTTCTCTTGTATAAACTCTCTGAACAGCTTAGTCATTGCTTCTACATGCAGTGATTCATCTCTGATGCTGTATGTAATGATCTGACCCATGCCCTTCATCTTACCAAACCTAGGGAAGTTCAGTAGGATAATGAAGCTAGAGAACAACTGTAGACCTTCAGTGAACCCAGAGTACACGGCAAGTGCCTTAGCTATGCTTCTCTTGTCGCTTCTCTTGACTCCTTTAGTGACCTTTATAGAGTCAATGTACTCATGCTTGGCTGCCATAGCCTCGTAGTCTGCAAACGCCTTATACTCAACCTCTGGCATT
>Ga0208643_1001532_pt1 | contig 12548 bp, 18 predicted proteins | sample VirMetDEL_Nov_12_FD_184516 | JGI IMG/M metagenome (GOLD analysis project Ga0208643, IMG submission 184516) | Aqueous microbial communities from the Delaware River and Bay under freshwater to marine salinity gradient to study organic matter... | ecosystem: Environmental > Aquatic > Marine >... | reverse complement strand
ACTTAAAGATACACTAGATCCCGTTGCAGGGAGAATTTTATCTACTTTTAATTCAGCCATTATTGAAACTTATATCTAATTATAACTATTCCTGATCCACCTGCACCACCAGAGCCACTTCCAGGTCCACCAATACCTCCACCGCCACCGCCACCGCCAGTGTTAGCTGTTCCAGCAGTTGCCGCGCCTGGTCCTCCTGGCCCTGGTCCTGATCCACCAGTTCCACCACCTGCTGGTCCTGGTCCTCCGTTAGCGCAATTTGAACCTCCACCACCGCCACCACCAGCTCTTGCTGTTGGTGTTGCATTAATACTTGAAGTTGCTCCAGTACCGCCTGTACCAGCAACCGGCGCTGATCCATTTCCTCCTGCTCCTGTTGCACCACCACCTGCACCTTGTCCTTCTGGACCTTGTGTTCCTCCATCATTACCTTGAGGAGGAGATACTGGTGGTACATTTCCTGAACCAACACCTGGAGAATTATGTGATCCACCACCAGAACCACCATCAACGCCACTTGCATTTTTACCTCCACCGCCACCACCTGCAGAAGTTATTGTTGAAAAAACTGAATTTGAACCAGAAGCTCCTGTTGTTGGACTAGAACTTGGTCCTGCTGCTCCACCTCCACCCACTGTAATTGAATATGGTCCTGGAGATAATTCTATGCCTGTTGTTGCAGCTATGGGACTTGCTGTATAAGAATCAGGATTTGTAGGAGTATTTGCCTTACCTTCTCTAAAACCACCAGCACCTCCACCACCTCCTCCTGTAGCTCCTCCAGCTCCACCAGCAACTACCATATAAGAAACAACAGCTTTTGGTCCAGCTCCTGCTGAAACACAAAAAGTACCATCTGATGTAAATGTGTGAACTTTGTAATTTGTACAAACTGTAGTTATAGTTCCTCCAGTAGCTGTTATAAAAACTGATGTATCCGCTGTTGCATCATTTGCAGCTGTTGCGGTAACCCAACCTTGAGAAGCACCTGAATAAACTATTCTTAATCCTCCTCTATCTACATTTAATTTTGCATCAATACATTGACCTTTTATTTTAGATCCGTTTCTTCCTAAAGTAATATTATTTGTTGCTGCTTGACCTGTTGAATCGATAACAATTAACTCATCACCTGCTGAAGGTGATGCTGGTAATGTTACCGTAACTGCTGAACCTGTATTAATAAAAAAACCTTTTCCAGCTGTTGCTGTGAAAGGAGATGTTTTAACTGTTGTGCAAAATGAAATACCAAAACCTGTAGCCGTACCACAGTTTTGTAATGTAGCACCAGAAGGTATTGTAAGTGTATCGCCTGATTCTCCTAGTTGAATTGAGTTACTTGTTCTAGGAGTTATTTTGTTTACTTTAACAGTACTCATAATTTATCCTATTGAAATTTATATCTTATTATTACTAAACCTGATCCTCCAGCTCCACCAACATAATCTCCGCTTGAGCCTGATCCTCTTGTACCTCCACCCCCACCACCACCAGTATTAGCTGTTCCAGCTGAACCAATTCCTGCTGCACTTGATGGTCCTGGTCCAGCATTACCACCTCCACCAGCTCCTCCTGATCCATTTGTTCCAACTTCTGTTCCACCACCTCCACCTCCAGCTCTTGTTGTAGGTGTTCCGTCAATTGAACTTGCTACTCCAGTTCCACCATTTCCTCCAGTATTTCCAGATCCGTTTCCTCCAACAGCACCTGCACCTCCACCGCCACCAGTTCCTGTATTTGGACTTGTATTTCCGTTTCCACCAGCATTTCCTTGAGGAGGACTCACAGGAGGGGTATTACCTGCTCCACCAGTCGTAGTTCCAGGTGATTCTGAATACCCTCCACCACCAGATCCTCCAGCAGAACCATTTAATCCACTATTAGCTTTACCTCCACCTGCTGAAGTAATTGTTGAAAAAACTGAATCTGCACCATTACTTCCAGCAGCAGCACCTCCACCAACAGTAACTGAATATGGTCCTGGTGAAATAGATAAAGATGTTGCAGATGCTAAAGGACTTGCTGTCCAACAACCTGATACTGTTGCACATTTTGATTCTCTATATCCTCCTGCTCCTGCTCCACCACCGTGATTTGAAATTCCTGTAGCTCCACCACCAGCTATTACTAAATAATCTGCAGCCGCAAGAGGACCAACACCTGCTGAAACACAAAAAGTTCCATCAGAAGTAAATGTATGAACTTTATAATTAGTACAAACTGTTGTAATTGTTCCACCTGTTGCTGTTATGTAAGCTGATCCTGATACACTAGAAGTAGAATCCTGAACAACTCTCCAACCTTTTGTACTATCTACATAAATTAAAGTAACAGATTGATCTTCTGTATTTAAATCTGCATTGCCACATATTCCATTAATTTTAGAAGAATTGTTTGCTAAAGTAACATTGTTTGTTTGCCAAGTATTTGCGTAATCTTTTAATGAGATAATATCACCAGCACTTGGACTTGCTGGAAGTGTAACAGTAACTGCTCCACTTGTAGTGTTTACAAAATAACCATTGCCTGAAACAGATGTAAAAGGTGAAGTCTTTGCTGTAGTACACCAATCAACGGTCCCTGTTCTTCCGAAACCTGTCTGTGTTGCGCCTGATGCTAAAGCAACAGAAGCTCCACAAGAACCTATTGTAATTGTTGATCCACATTTTTTAATGATGTTAGAATCGTCTGAAACTTTATTTATATTATCTACTTTAATTTTACTTGTCATAATTTACCTAATTTTGAAACTTGTATCTTAATATTACTATACCAGATCCACCTGCTCCACCAGCAACTGGGTCAGGATAACCTCCTGCTCCACCACCACCTGTATTAGTTCCTCCTCCAGTTGGAGATGGAAATTGACCGCCACCACCACCTACAGGGAAAGTTGCAGCAGGTGGATTTGGACCAGCACCTTCACCACCTTCACTAAAATATCTTGAACCTGAAACTGGTCCTGGTGTTCCGTAAGATGGTGCTGTTGGAACAGTACCTAAAATTTTTGAATATGAACCTACTCCACCAATACCCCATTGATCAGGAGAGTTATTAGCTCCAGAACCTGCAGCACCTGCACCTCCACCGCCTCCAGTAGAATATCCTGGACTTGCTCCACCTGTTCCACCAGGATTACCTTGTGGGGGACTAACTGGGGGTGTATTACCAACACCTTTGTTAGCGGGAGGTTCACCTGTCGCATATGATCCTCCGCCTCCTGATCCTCCAGGTCTACCTGCTTTGTTAGCGGGAGGTTCTGTTGCACCACCTCCACCACCTGTAGATGTCACTGTTGAAAAAGTTGAAACTCCACCGTCACCACCTTTAGTGCCTCCAGGGGTTCCTGATCCTGGAGTTCCACCACCTCCTACTGTAATTGTATATGCTTGAGCTGAAACTGGTATGCCTGATACACAAGCTATTAAAGGATTTGCACAAGTAAAAGTTCCTGATGAACCTCTAAATCCTCCAGCTCCACCTCCACCACCATAGTCACCACCACCACCACCACCTCCAGCAACAACTAAATAATCAACTTGAGTTGAACCATTTGGATTTCCACCTGCAGAAACACAAAAAGTTGAGTCTGCTGTAAAAACATGAATTTTATGATCACCACAAGTTAATATTGTTCCACCTGTTGCTGTAACATAATTAGGTTGTCCTGTAACATCTAAAGTTCCATCATTAACTTGTTTCCATCCTCTTGTTGCATCAACATATACCATAGTAACAGAAGCACCTTCTGTTGTTAAATTAGAACAAAAACAACCAGCATTAATTTTTGATCCATTTCTCCCTAATGTAAGAGCATTAGTCTGCCAAGTATTTGCATAATCAGCAACTGCAACTATATCACCTGCTGATGGACTAGCTGGAAGTGTAACTGTAACAGCACCTGATGTTGTATTTACAAAATATCCATTGCCACTTACAGAAGTAAAAGGTGAAGTCTTGGCAGTCGTACACCAGTCAACTGTCCCAGTTCTACCAAAACCTGTTTGTGTTGCACCGCAAGCCAAAGTTACAGCTGTTCCAGGACCGCCTAATGTAAGTGTAGATCCACTTTCTTTATCAATTTCGTTTACGTTTACTTTACCCATTATACAACTACCAATGTCCCTGTTACTGTGATTGTAGCAGGAATAGTAATTGGTCCTGCTAGAACACCATTTTCAATAGTTTGTGTTCCATCAATCGTTGCCGCTTGATTTTTTATAAATTCATCCGGTGATGTCTGTCCTCCAATATATTGGATTCCATTTACTACTGCAGTCATAATTACTCCTACGTACTAATTTGGTCGATGAATGAAGTAATTACATCTAAACTAGATGCGGTATTACTAACTGCTTCTAATACATCGCCATTTTTTAAAACAATCTTCGCGCCGCCTTGGATTAATTCAATAGCTGAATTAGGTGGTATAACAACTCCTTTTGCTAAAAAGAAATCATTACCGCCATTTGCAATTTTTACATCGACTTCAATTGTAGAAGATGTAACATTACAACATCTGATACCAATAACTGCATCGAAGTCTCCGCCAGTTACTAAAGTAGTATCACCTGTTCCAATTTGTCTTTGAAGATCATTTCTGAAATTTTGTGCCATACTTTTTTCCTTATAATGCCACCGCCATTGCTAAAGCAAAACCTGCGCTTGCTGCTCCGACTGGTGTTCCTGTTGCGTCTAAATAGACAGATTTGCTAGCTGGTAATGTACAGAATACATCTTTAGTGCCTGCAGAAAAATTTACTGCTGCATCTGAATTAGAACTGGAGATAACTGTAGTTCTAGTTAGATTTGCACTTGTTCCGTCTAATGTACCTAGACCAACTTCAAATTCAGTTGTTCCTTGATTAAATATACAATAGTAAGTCGTATTGTTATTTCCAATACCTTGTGCAAAAGTTTCAAAGCCAGTCACTGCTGCTCCAAGTGCAAACGCACCTGTACCAGTAGTTGTACTATTTACTTTTACTCTATCATTTATTACTAACGCCATTTAATCTCCTTATGATGTTATACTTATAATCGCATTGCTTGGTGTAGCAGGATCAGGGAACGAAATAGTGAAGTCACCATTTGTCGCTGTCTTGTCACCACCAAAATCCAATACCACAACTAATTTGTTAGAGCTACTTGTATTATAAATAGCTGCGAACGCTGCAGTAAAAGTAGCGCTAGAAAAAGTTGTATCAGTAAAATCAATTGCAGTTGTTGCTGTTGTTGCAGTTACTGTTTGACCTGTTAACGTATTTCCACCAGAAGGATAGTTAGAACCACCTCCTGAACTTACTTCACTTGTTGCAGAAAAAACTGTGCTTGATGTTGTGTATGGATTAGCTGTATATAACGCTATCTTAAAAGTATTTCCACCAGATGCAAAGTTATGCGTTCCTGATGCGAGTTCACCTTTAAATGCGAATGGTACAATATTTGCCATGTGTTATCTCCTTATTTATTACTTGATGGATTTTTGGATTCTAAAACGGTACGAATAACCCCATCTTCATATTCGTCTCGGCGTCTTCGACCTTGTTGTTCGATCGCATACGATAATAAAGCTTTTTCATAAGCTTGTGAATAGTATTGTAACATATCTGCGGGACCTTTCAAGTACCCATATGCATTAACTAGACAAGCGTATAAAAGTAAATCTTGATATTTGTTTGACAGATAAGTGCCTGCTGTATCTGTTGTTATACTTATAGGCTCTTTGTTGTAGGCTAAAGTAATCTCGTATGTTTTGTCAGGTGTAGGTGCTACTACCCAAAAATCTTGATCCCAATTAGCATAGTATTTAGGGATATCTACAGAGCTATTTCCTGGATCTGAATAGTATTCAGCCATAAAACTTGTATCTCTTTGTTCTAAATAATACTGATTACCTGCTGAATCTTTAAGCTGAACATATCGAATCAATCTTAAATCAGATGGAATAGTCACATATCTATTACCTATAATTAAATTTGATGTAGCATAAAATCTATCTTGATCAGAATCAACTTCTCTATAAATTTTATTTTCTGCATTTTGAATAATTCTAGATAAAACAGAGTCAGAAAAAACATTACTTCCAACTTCTGTGTAGTTTCTAATATCCGTTTGTAAGTCTGATAAACTATATGCCATTATCCGTTTACTACCTCAAGTGTTACTGGTCCTGCTGAACAATTATCTCCACCACCTTGTATATTACCTATTGTTGCATTACTAGTGCTTGTTATATAAAAATAATTTATTGGACTCGTTAAAGGATCTGAAGTCGTAGCTCCTGTAACATTACCTGCTGAATCTATTTGACCTAAAGCAATTGTAAAACCATTTGCATTATTTAAATCACTTACATTATCAAAGGTAGGTATATTTATAAAAGCTTGTAAATTTCTTGCATCTGCTCCACCTGCACCTGCAGTTGTTACAACAGGTGGTCCTCTAAATCTTACAACATCACCTGCACTTCTTTGATGATCTTCTGAAAAAACATTTACATAAGTTGTGCCACCATAAATAATAGATGTAAATGGATTATTATTTAAAAGTATTAAACTTGTTTTAGAAGCCGGTTGTGGTCTTGGATTAAATAAAGCTTGTGGATCAGATCCAACTGGTTTTGGTTCAAGTTGTGGTTGTTTTGCTTCATACTCTGAAGTGTGAACTAAAGAACCGTTCCACTCTCTAACCATTTCAGTATATGGAAATGCCATACCAGATCGATCTGATATTGCTAATGATCTTTTTCCTGATGCATATTTACCCATTATACTCCATCTCCATAGAATGTTTGTGGTGAAATGAAACTAGATGTACCTTGATTATCTGCATCAAGTGCTCTTAACATTTCACTTTCATAAATTCTCTCTAACTCTTGTGTTCTTTCAGGTGAAACTTTCATACTTAAATAATAAGCAAGCCCTGACATCATACAAGGATAAAATCTATTTACTACATCTGCTGTATAAGAATAACCACCAGCGTCTTGAATTTTTGCTAAATAATAAAAACAAAATTGAAAATTAGAAGGTGTTGTTGCATCAGAAACCGAAGAACTTGGTGTTGTATATAAAAATATACTTGGATTCTTTTTTCTTTCTACATAATATTGAGAAGGTGTTCCTTGTGCTAATTTATTTGGTGTTTGTGAATATGTTGATCTATCTATTTTTGTAAGTGCAACATCTGATGGAGCTGTTGGTGTAGAATTATTTCTGTAATACGCTTCTAATACATCACTTATATCATTTGGAAAGTTTGTTGAATCAGATGCAAAATTATATTCTGCTTGGCCTTGTACTAATGGAACTTTAGCTAATTTTACTTTCCATAAATGAACACCTCTGTTTCCCCATTCTTGAAATAAAATATTTAAAGATCTTCTTGCAGATCTTAATTGATATCCAGTTCTTGTACCTAATACACCTGTTCTTTCATAAGCTTCCTCAATAATATCATCCATTGTAGGATCAAATTCTGTAGTGCCTGATGTAGGTGCAATAGTTTGAGCTGTATTGCCCATACCACTATGAACAGTGCAATAATAAAATAATACAGGTGCACCAGTTTTTTTAACAGGTGCAACATTTATTGTTGTGTTAGCTCCAGCATTTCCAGGAGTTCCTGTTGTAGTTACTCCAGTTGTATAAGTTAATGCTGGTGAATTATTTGGGTTTCTAGAAAATGCTAAAATATGTGTAGCATTAGAACTATCTGATTGATCAAAAATATACGTGTTACCTTCATCTAAATAAAGGACAGGACTTACTTCGCCGTTAATATAAAATTTGTTACCGGTTCCATACTGGTTAGTGCCACTTGCTACAGTGACTGTATAAGTGATCGTAGCCATTTAAAACTCCTATCCAAATAGAAATGTTACTTTGTCAACATTGCTTAAAGTAGCGTGTAGATCTGTTTCAAATCTAATTCCATCACCTGGAATTTGAATTTGATAAGTAGTTTCTTGTCCAGCTGTAGATGCACCTAATGGTGTATCAAATACTGCTTTTGATGTTCCAGTGCCACCACCATCTTTTAATTCAATAGATCCTGCTGTTGTATCAGCAACAAAATAAATTCCTAAAAGTCTAGCAGGTCCAGCAAAAACAGTTCCAGTGGCTGTTAGTCTTTTAGCTTGTACGTTTGCAACATATGTTCCCATTTTTTCTCCTTAAATTTTATGTGGGCCGAAGCCCACATTTAATTAATTATTATACTGCTGTTGCGTCTTGTAAATTGTTAGCTTGAACATACGTAAAAGTAACACTTACTTGACCTACAGTTGCAGTACTTCCTGCAGCTATAAGAGTCGCTGTAATTTGTGTATCAGAACCAAATCTATCAGCTTCATCTAAAGCGCCGTTAGCTATAGAAGAAGTTTCTCCTTGAGCTTTGATGTTAGTATTAGCTATAAAGTATTGAGCTGTTCCTGTTTTTCCAACTGAAACAGTTGCTGTAGTACCTTGGTCACTTGCTATTGCAACTCTAATTGTAGTTGTAAGTAGTTGTGAGTTTTTTGGTATTACACCTACGTTGTAAGTAGTTGTTCCAGCTGCGACTGCTGCATCAATCAAAATTGATTGAGACATTACAACTTGACCAACGTTTGCAACGTTATCACCAAGTGTTGTGCCTGTAGTGTTTGAAATCGTTCCCGCTCTTATTGGTCCCGAAAATGTTGTGTTTGCCATATTATATTCCTCCTAGAATACGTAAATATAGTCCTCTAGGGTTGTCGACTATACGCGTCTATATTTACTTGTTTGTTATTAATGTATAGTGGCTAAAATATATAGTAATTTTGAGTAGAGTGCAAGGGATTGCGTTGTGAATGTACGTATTTCGACGATGTAGCGTTTTATTAAGTAGCTACTGATACTTCGGGTGCTGCACCCTCAATTTTATTTGTCTGGTGAGCTCTCATAGCTTCGGCCATTTTTATATCGCTTATGACCTCTCTTATTTTATGGTCTATTCTGACCATGTTGAGAGTATATCTACCCTCTTTAAGATGCTCCTGCTCCCAGTTCAACTCCAGTGACCTTTTCGCTTTGTAAAGGTCTGATAAGTTTTGCATCGTGGATCTCCTCATAAGTTATCCATTTTTTAGACGAACTTGTAAATCCGTCTTTTTCCCATTTTACACCTTTTTCTCCTAGTTTGTCAACTATTGAATTTTCAATAGCTTCAGCACTATCCTCACACGTTATTTGAAAACGCGCATGATACCCATATGCTCTGATATTAACTAGAAAATTTTTCATGATTACTCTTCTTATACCACAAAAAAAAGGGGCCCGAAAGCCCCTTTTTAAATATTTGTTTTAACGATTATACTGCGTCAGAACCAAAGATACCTCTAGGATCAGAGAATCCGAAAACGTATCTCTCTCTAGCTTTGTATCTTACATTTCCTGTATCGAAGTCACCTTCCATTGAAGTTTTGATAGGTGATCTTACGAAATGCTTAAGACCGTTAGGAACATCTGTTTTAATGAAGAACTTCTTCGTAGAAGTTAAGTAGTGATTTACTACGTAACCTTGAGGAATCATTCCCATTGACGCTATTGCGTTAATGTCATTATCAGCTGTGCCAACTCTACCTGCAGACTTCATCAGTCTTTCAGCAGTAAATTGAAGCGCTGAAGGAATTACTAATTTAACTCCTTGTGCCGCAATTTTTAGGCCTCTTTCATCAGTAAACGCCGCGATGTCAATCAACGACTGTTCTAATGAAGTTTCGTTAAGTTCAGCAGGTGTTGCTAACTCGTTCGAGAAAGATCCCGATAAAGTTGGGTGATCTGTAGCACAAAGTGCTTTTGTATCACCACCAGCAAATGTTGCATTAAACGCATTGTTTAATACAGCTGCTGCCTTAACTTGCTTCGTGTTTGCCATAGATCTTGCTAACGCTTTTGTATATCTAGACGCAAGTCTGTCATACAAGTTATCTTCGATAGCTTCTTCTGTGATTGCAAACGCTAATGCAATTGTTTCGTTAGTGTAACGAGCTGTGAAAGTTTCTTGTGCATCATCGAATGTTACACCTTGACCTTCTGGTTTTACAGCTGCATTCGCGAAACCTGATAACATTACTTCCTCTTCGAAAGCTCTGTCAGAAGTTTCTGTGTCGAATATTTCTGCGTGCTCGTTAGCGTATTGTTTGTATTCCAAGCCGAACAGTGCGTTCAAACCTGGCTCTAGTTCTTTAACTAGTTGTGCTCTTGATATTGCCATAGTTATATACTCCTATTCGTATTAGTTATACAAGTTACTAGCTTGTGCAATTGATACTACAACGTTCGCACCTACTGCTGTTAGATCATTGTTTTCTGGATCGTCAGCTGATCTCACAAGTTTAAACATGTGAGTTGTTGCTGCTCCTCCACCAATGTCTAAAGTAACAGTTGATTGACCGTCTTTATTATCAGTTGCTGTAAAGCTGTTTGTGTTATAGCCAGCATCTCCGATCATAGCTTGAGTAACTGCCGCATCCGCTTTGATTACGTATTCTTGTTGCGGGTTGTCATTTACAAAACCTATTCCGTCGTTGCTACCTGTATTATAGTCAGTTCCAAATGTTGTGCCTGCTGCAACTGAATTAGCAAAAGTTGGTTTGCTCGTAGAACTATCAATATAGAAAGCTCCATTGAACACACCAATTAGGGGAGCGTGTCCAGTATTATCGAACGCTGCTCCACCACTTCCACCATCATCAGTTGTTGCGAAACTTGCATCTTGTAAATAACCTTGATCACCACCAGCATCCTGGATTGAACAAGGGTTATTTTTGAAGATACCAACACCTAGGCCTGATTTGATTTTGTAGTTAGATTGACCAGAAGTTGCTGGAGTATTTCCAACAGTTGAAGTCGTTCTTAACCCAAAACCTATTGTACTTGCATTTGCCATAGTATTTGTTTCCTTTATATGTACCTGCCCCGAAGGGCCTCCAGTACGGGTTTAATTTATTTTGTTGGATAGGAATAGTTAAAAGATTAACTTTTCTTTGTACCACCAAAAGTTACACGAGTATTAGATTCCTTTTGGAATTTCATACTTGGGTGCTGTTCCTTCATAAGATTGTTCTCTACTGCTTCTTCTTTTGCATCGTTTTGCTTTTTATAATAAGCATCGATTTGAAGCGCAATCTCCTCTGGTATCCTAGCCAGCAATAGGCCGCCCACTCCGATAATCCCTGCGTATCTGCCTTCAGTCATCTCTGGATAAATTGTGTCAGGATATTCGTCAGCTCTCACTAACTCCCATCCTTCTCTCAAAGAAGATGCAACATTTTTTGCATCTGATGTTCCGAGTATTTCAGAACGTATCCATTGATGTCTATATCCAGTTGGCGCTGGGGGTGCATCAAGTGAGTTGGGTGGAGTCCAAACTTTTTTGACTTCTATTTTGTCTCTAGTTTGACTCGCACGAGAAGTTTTTATTTTTTCATTTTCCATTTTATGCTCCTTCCGTGATTTTTAATTGTTTTGCATAATCTTCTAGCGGCACACCTAATCTTTTAGCAATTGCTACCTGCGAAGGCGTGAGTTTTACAGTTTTTCTGCGTCCTGTTGAGGCTGAACGTTTAGCCGAAGCTACATTTTGAACCGGTTTGGTTCTTTCTGTAGAAGTACCATCTATCTTATCAAATTTATGGGGAAATTCAAGTCTAATTCTTTTCTCGACTTCTTCATAATATTCGTCAGATTTAGGGTCATAACCTTCTTCTTCTACAAGAACTTTATGTAGATCAAGTGCAGTATGAGTCATTGCTGAATCATTACCAAACCAAGTATTTTTAGCAGCCCATTCTTCCGCTTTTGGGTCACTTCTTGCTTGTCGTGGTTGCTGATATATAGGCGTTGGCACTTCTTTTTCAGTAGGTGCTTCTGCTATATCTTTTAAAGCTCCTAATCTTGAAGCATCTTGTGCAAGTCTAGCTATTTGTTCTTGAGCTTTTACTTGACCATCTACGTCACCAGCTTCTATTGCTACTCTTAAAGATTGTCTTGCAGCATCCATGTTAGTAGTAACTCTTGATTCGAATTCTTTAACATATGATTTATCCAGAGTAGACATTTTCTTTTCAAGTCTATCTGCATTTTGTTTTGCTGCTTGAGCAAATTGAACAGCTTCTTCTCGCTGTCTTTCTGCTTCTCTCATTTTACGAGTTAGTTTAGCAATTCTTTTTTGAACTCCTTCACTATAATCTTTTAGCTCGTCCTTATCTTCTTTTTTTTCAAGTTTAGTTTCTCTTTCGTTTTCATAAGTTTTGTCAACTTCAGATACTTCTTCAACTTCTATTTTTTCTTCTTTAGGCTCCTCAATTTTTTCAGGATTACCTTTTTCATCTAAATTGATTTCGGTTTCTTGATGATCAGCTTCACCGACGTCAACTAGATTGTCTACTTTGTTTTCGTTTTCTGTTGGCATAGTTTCCTTCCTATGTTGTTAAATGTAATGAAGAACTGATTCAGGATCACCTATGGTCCCTAACACTTCATCATCGTTTAGTATTCGCACTTCTCCACCTTCAATCG
>Ga0208643_1001527_pt1 | contig 12582 bp, 19 predicted proteins | sample VirMetDEL_Nov_12_FD_184516 | JGI IMG/M metagenome (GOLD analysis project Ga0208643, IMG submission 184516) | Aqueous microbial communities from the Delaware River and Bay under freshwater to marine salinity gradient to study organic matter... | ecosystem: Environmental > Aquatic > Marine >... | reverse complement strand
AGGATTGAAGCTAACGCGATGGCAGGTCAGATTGCTCAACGCGGTGGAGAAGAAGAAGCGCGTCAAGTTATCATTAATCGTGCCTTACAAAGTATTCAAGAGCGCGGTGGTGTTGCAAGCCCTGCTGAAGCTCAGATAATCAGAGAAGCAAACCTTGGACAACCTTATGATCGCATAGACTACGGTCTTGCCCCTGAAGGAACTGTAGACCAGAGATTGTCTGGCGCTACAGGTATTGAGTTAACAACAAGACCAAGAGAAAACGTATCAGGACCGGCTCGTAGAGAGAGCGAGAACCTAGATGATTTAATTGCTGAGACCAATAGACCTGCACCATTACCAAACCCTGCCAGTGTAATTGATGCTTTAAAGACTCCATCTTTTGCTAGAACAGCAGATCAGGTATCAACACTTAGTATTGCAAATACAAGATACTCGCCATCAGATATGGTGGTTATGGATAAATCAGCAGCTAACGAACCAATGACTGATGATGAAGTCAGGCGCCTAGATACCATTGAACAAAAGGGCGGTAGATTTGACCTATCAGATAACTTTTCGCCTGAAGCAAGTGCCGCAGTTGATGATATTAGAAAGAAGTTACTACCTGCGTTAAAACGTCTTGGTCTAGGAAATGTAGGTCTTCAGCTAGTTGATAGCATTAATAACGGCGATGCTAACGGATTTTATCTCAAGCAACTCATCACTATCGCCCTTGATTCCGATAATCCAATGGGAGTTATGCGTCATGAAGTGGTGCATGCTCTGAAAGAACTTGGGGCATTCACTGACGCAGAATGGAAGGCGTTAACTAAGAGAGCAAAAGCAGAGTGGGTTGACCGATTCATTGGCAAAGACTTAACCAAGCGCTACCAAGATGTTTACGCCGAACAGAATGATGGCGATATGACAGGATTCGACGAGTATATACAAGAAGAAGCTATCGCTGAAGCCTTTAGGTATTTTACTGAATCAAAACCTCCAGCAGGCATGATTCAAAACATCATGAGCCGTTTAAACAAGATGTTTGCAGCTATCAGAGACTTCTTTGCAGGCAAAGGTTTAACGTCAGAAGACATCTTCCTAACCAATGCAATCTTCGGTGCTATGGAAAGCGGTCGGCTAACCCCCGGACGAGGTGCCCAGAGAGGTAATGCAGCACCTGTGTTTTCTTTAAACAATAAAATTAAACAAGCTGCTGAAGAAGTTGGCTTAACTGAAAAAGAATTAAATGCTACATCTTTGCCATTGCAAACAGGAAAGGTCGGTGATGCAAGATTTGATACGCCAAAAATTGGCCTACTAAAAAATGTAATTCAATATTTAGAAACAAGACGGTTAGATTCAGGCGTCCCAATATTGGATGTGATGAAAGACTCAGACCATCCTATGATAGCCAAACTAATCACGGCAGAAGCAATGGCTGCGATTAGGTCAGGCGGCAGTGCATTAGATTGGTATGACGGAGTAATTAGACGCACATTAAATATGGCAGCGTTAAAGCACCCAGAATTAGCTACAGATCAAAACGCAGCTACAGCATTTAAACTAGCTATGGCTATTACATCTCAAGGTTTAAACGTTGAAGATAATATTAAAGTTGCTGACCGAGTCTACACAAACTATAAAAAATTAAACAAATTCCCATTATATGGGTCTGGTGATTCTATAGCGGTCATGAAGAAAAGCTTTAAACGAGCTAACGCTATGATTGAAAGAATGGGAATGGATGAGTTCCGTAAATTCTTAGAGACGCCTTATTCTGTTAGAGACCTTACAGCAGCAACTGGGGAAAAGATTAGCGGTGAGTTAAAAGACGAAATGGTTCTTGGTTCAGCAGTATTTGGACCAAAAATTGGTCTTGGGTTTTACTCTAACCTAAATGGAAACTTTGAACCTGTTACTATGGACATGTGGTTTATGCGGTTGATCGGTAGAATTACCGGACAACTACGTTCTTTTGATGAAAAGAAAATTGGTAAACAATTAGATAGGTTTAGAACATCTTTAGCCGAAACAGGGACAGATGGGATATATGCCAACCAATTTGATGAAGAACTTGTCAATAGAGCAAAATTTGACAATGATGCTGCTTTTGATCTGGCACGTCTTGTAAACTCTGCTCATGAACGGGATTTTAAAACTAACCGCAAACTGTATACAGCTAAACAAAGGGCGAAAAGCGAGTTAGTTAACTCAGCTGCGACCATATTAAATTCGCTAAACAAACCAATCGATTCACCAAAAAGTGGCGGTCAGCGCAGAAAGTTGCGTCAAATATTTGCACAAGTGCGAACTAACGTGGCACAATTGTATGGGAACGATATACCTCCTGCTGCATTACAAGCATTGGTTTGGTACCCTGAGCAAAGCCTGTATAAAAATTTAGGCGTTAAGTTGCGGGTTACAAATCAAGACTATGCAGGAGCAATGAGCAATCTTTTAAAACAAGAGGGATTTGATGAACAACGAATTATCGCAGCCGCCAAACTTGGACCAAGACCTGTTCGATCAAGAAGTGCTAAAGATGACGGACAAGCAGATAGAAGAGGAAGCGGACAGGATAGCGACGCTGTACCGCAAGGAAAGTTCTCCCTTAGACCTGACCAATTTGCCTTTCGACCCAGCGATAGCGGCAGGGAAGGCATCTCTTTCCAGCCAAGACAACCCGCCGCAAAATCCTTTGTAGGATCGCATTACGGCAATGCCAAGGTTAATACCCTTGCGGGCAACAAGTACGGCTCAGGATTAAAAGGCGCTGAAAGAAGGCGTCTAGACCAATCAAATGACCCTCGTATTAAAAACAGGGTGTATTTCTACATCCCTCGTTTCAACGATACTATGCCTCCACGAGAAGTGGGTGTAGGCAACTTCGTCTATTCACAGAAACTAGATAATATACTCCCCCCGGGTCCTGTAATGTCTGAGCTGTTTAAACGCGCTCAGTTTGATGCGAATGCGTTTGAGTCAGCAATTGTCGATGCAGGTTACGACGGATATGTAAACACAGATATGGGCATGATGGTTGTCCTAAACAACGATGTTCCTGTGCAATATGAAGGAACTGTTGCTGAGATTAATGCAAAAGTTTCTGCCCCTGATAAGGATGCCCGCTTATCCCTACGTGCTCCAACAACACCTGAGTTTAAACGCTTCTTTAACGGGAGTAAGGTTGTTGACAAGAATGGTGAACCGCTATTGATGTATCACGGCGCAAAAGAAGATATTGAAAATGATATTTTCCGTATGGAAAGAGGGATTATTGGCACTGGTGCGTACTTTACATCCAACCCAGATGAAGCCACTGAATATGCAACAAATGCAAATTGGAATATTAAACCTAGAATCTACCCTGCGTACATACAAATAAAAAACCCTTTTGAAGTTCAAGGAAAGTTTGATAGGGTTCCAAAAAACTTAACAGAGCTTGGTTACGATGGCGTCATATTGCTCAACCAAGACGGGTCTATTGAATGGGCTATCCCTACAAGTCCAGAACAAATCAAGTCTGTATTTAATGAGTCCCCAATATCCACTGAAGCAAAATTCTCCCTACGTGCAACAAAAACATCACCGTTTAAACGTTGGTTTGGTAACTCAAAGATCGTCAATCCAGACGGTACGCCAAAGGTTATGTACCACGGCACAGCTCGTGATATCACCGAGTTTAGACCTAAGCAAGCAGGCGCTATCTTTGTAACAGATAACCCAGAGTTTGCAGAGAGTTTCGCTGATGCCTCTGAAGAGTACATGAAAGACAACGCACAAGAGTTTGTCACACCAGAGATAGAAAAGAAGTTACGCAAAGAAGCAAAATCCTATGCGAAGAAGTACAGGACAGACGAGACAGATGTTTACAACGAGCTAGTAAAGGAGCTTCTCCCTAGTAGAGCTAACATCATGCCGGTGTTTGTCAGGGTAGAAAAACCTTTTGATTATGAAAACCCAGCTCACATAGAAGAGTTAAAACAAACCGCTCCGCCCAATATGTCTTATGGTGGTTCAGATTTCCGTAGCACGTTCTTAAGCATTAGAGATGGAAGTTGGGCAACTATTGAAAGCAAGCCCATTCAAAAGCTTATCCGTGATGCAGGGTTTGATGGTTTCTATGTGTTAGAAGGTGGGGAGAAAAACCTTGCCGTCTACAGCCCAAACCAAGTTAAGTCTGCCACAGGTAACTCAGGAACCTTTAGCAAAGATAGCGATGACATTCGTTACAGCCTTGCTGACTCTCCTAACGCCCCACCGCAGGTGTTAACCAAGACTACGAAAAAATCAACCGCTGGAAAAGCCATTGTTGATACAGCATTAGAAACAATGAGCGACTTCAAAGACAATAGTTACTGGGAAGGCAAGCGAATAAATTGGGTTGACCGCTACTCTGGTTTAACTACTTCGCTTAAAAAGTTGCCTATTTTCCAAACAGACGGGACGCTACGTGCTGACATGATCAAACATGCTCAGTCTAACGTTGTTAATACAGTTAAGACAGGTATTGTTTCAGGCGTACCTTTCGTTGCCAATGATGGCACCATCGCTATACAACCATCAGAGAACAACCTTGCGCGTTCAGAATTCTTAGCAGACTCTCTCAGCATCAACAAAAACGTTGTTGAAGCAGGTATGACTGGCAAGAATTATGTTGCTGAAATTGCCCGCGCTCTTAGAGGTGAGGATATTCTCAACGAAGACAAAGCAAGAAACAAACTAGGCGTTAAGCAGCTTAAAGAAGCAAAAGACCTCTACGCTCAGATTAAGAAAATAAACGCAACTGGTGGCGATCTGAAGCTTGTCAAGGGCTATTTGCGCATGATTGCAAAGCTCAGGAAAGAAGGATACAAAAACAAAAAGAGCAACCGTGAGCGTCAAGTCACGCCAGACCAAATCAAGTGGGCTAAAGAACAGCTAACCAAGGTTCCAGAAGTTCAAGAGATTTTGGATATCTGGAAATCAATCAATAACTCTTTAATTGACCTATGGGAAGAAACAGGAATTCTGACCCACGAGTCAGCCGCAGAGTACCGAGAGAACAAAAACTATGTCCCGCTGTTTAAAGCACGAGAAGACCTTGAAGATACTATCACTCGATACGGTGCTGGTCTAAAGTCTCCCGCAGGTGTTAAAGAGCTTAAGGGTTCTTTAGCTGTCCGCAATATATGGGAGAACGTAGATAAACAATACGCGTCTATGCTCGTTGCCGCCTATGAAAACCAGTCTCGCCGCATTGCTTTTGAACAACTTCAAGCATTGGGCGGAGCAGAGGAATCCCAGTTTAAGACTGACCAACGCGTTAACTTAAGGTTTAAACGCGATGGGCGAGATGTCAACGCAATCGTAGATAATCCTAACGTTCTCACTGCATTCCAAACCTTTTCAAAAGAACTAACTCCTCTTATGAAGTTTATGGGGTTTGGTACACAAGTACTTCGTGCCGGTGCGTTGATCAACCCAATGTTCTGGATTAAACAGCTCATACGTGACCCTATACACGCTACGTTGACATCAAACTCAGGGCTGGTTACGCCATTACACTCAGGTGCAGAGTTTCTTAATATCATAATGAAGAACTCAGAAGAATCGAAGTTCTTGGCTAGTCGGGGTGTTATCGGTCAAATTGATAGCACTGTGTCTTTAAACGACTTCTTAAAGAACGTTGGTCGAGATAAAGCCTCAGACCCTAACTTTGTCCAAAGGGCTTTACATAAATTACTTGAAATACATGAGTCTTCAGACGCTGCAACACGGGTCTCAGTATTTAAAAAAGCAAAAGCCAAAGCACTAAGAGATGGCATGTCAGAAGATGCGGCAGTAGAGTTTGCTGTGTACAAAGCTCGTGAAGTGATTAACTTTGGCGTTTCCGGTGCTAGTCCATTCTTGAACTCGGCTCGCCAGATGATTCCGTTTTTAAATGCAACAATTGTTGGTTTGGATTCTTTATACAAAGCCGCATCTGGATACGGTCTTAGTGACGCAGAAAGAAAAGAAACAATGCGCACGTTTAGAACAAATGCATCCGTCTTCTTCACGATGTCACTTGCTTATGCGTTTATGATGCAAAGTGATGATGACTACAAAGAATTGCCTGATCACGTCAAGGATAATAACTTCTTAATACCTATGGGTATGGGAGACGGGAAGTCGTTTATAAGGCTTCCTATCCCTTATGAAGTTGGCTTCTTGTTTAAAACGGTTCCAGAGGTTATGGTTCGTTACGCTTCTGGCACCTCTTCAGGTAAGGAAGTGATAGCGTCTTACTTGGGCGGACTATTACACAACCTGCCAACAGGTGGCGTTCCTATCCCGCAAGCTATACGCCCCGCGCTTGAAGTGGTCACTAACTTCTCATTCTTTACAATGCGCCCGATTGAAGGTATGGGTGATATTTATAAACCTGTTGAGATGCGTGGCGACCGAGCTAGTCAATTTGCAAAATTACTCAGCAGTATGGGTTTATCAAAACTTAGCCTGTCACCTAAGCAGATTGATTATCTAGCTCGCGGGTACTTTGCAGAACTAGGCACCTTTGGTACAGAGATGGCAGATTATGCAATCTACGCGGCAAGAGGGGAAGAATCTAGAGCAACAGCCATTCTTTAGGTCATTCATGACTAACCCTGAGTCAAGCAAAGCTGTCGCTGACTTTTACGAAATATCAGGAACTGCTCAACAAACTGTAAACGGCTTTAACGAGCTCAAAAAAACTGGGTCTGAATCAGATATTAACCAATATGTCAGTGACGAGAAGAAAGCAATGACTATTGCTGCCGCCCCGACACTACGTAAGATTGGTGGAAAGATGGCGGAAATCAAGAAGGCTATGAAACAAATCAAAGACTCTGATATGCCATCAGATGAAAAGCTTAGGCTTAACAATGAACTGTTTAATGTATTTCAGACTTTAGCTAAACAGGGCGTTGATGTTGCTAATCAGCTTGGGATTCGATAAGACTCTTAACCTGTTTAAACAAGTCCCACTCAGATCCGTACCGTTTCTCGAATTCCTTTTTCCAAGGATGACGGGAAACGTACTGTTCGCAGTTCCCGCCTTGTCTGTGATGTAGGTAACAAAGTGGTATAGTATGAAAATGGTCAACCCTTCGGTTACCATTCCTATGGATATGGTGAACGTCCGAAGGGCTTCTTCCTAGCTCCTCGTTTAAACATACGATACATCCAAGTTCCTGTATCTTGTTAAACCAGTCTTGCTCCTGCTTGGTACTCACTTACTCAATACCTCCTTGAGTTTCTCCAAATAATGAATCGCCTTTTCAATCTCCTGTAGATTTTCATCTTTTGTGCCCATCCTCATGATATATTTCAAAGCCCCGTGGCGGTAAATTCCTATTTGCTGTTCGCGAGACCAAGTGTCAGCAATATCCCACGGTTCAAGTTTCATATCTTTATAATGCGTTCCTCCTACTTGCTTCTGATTCGCCTGAGAGGCGGAAATTAACGCTCGTCTTTCTTCGCTCAGGTTTTGGTTGATAATATCTTTAAGTGTCTTTTCCATAACTATCCTTTGGTTTTTTTGCCCAAGAAGCCCCGCTCATAAAGCCTTCTTCAAACGCTTTTCTTAATGTGAATATACCAATCTCGGCTGAGGTCAAACTTTCCACAAACTCTTGGGCGGATGAAACCGCTTCACGCATTCGCGTTTGATGTTCCTTCCTTTTGATTTCTCGGCTAAGAATTTCCCATTCCTCGTCTTCCTCTGTAGGAACTGGTTGGTTAATACCATTCATCTGGGCCATCCTCTTGATAAAAACTGTAATACAAGGGCGTCTTTTGACCCACGTAAGAGCCTTCTATATTGTAATCAAAGTACTCAAACGCATCCTCTAAAGACATCTCGTGGTCTCTTTGTAGTATCTCGATCACTTTGTCTTTGCTGTACAGGGCGACCAATTCGTCGTCCCTATACGTCATCCCAATCACAGCGTCATGAAAACCATCTGCAAAAAGCATGTTTTTATCTAGAGCCGCCATCTTTATAATCAGCTTTATAGCCAACTCTGATGTGCTGACATCCTGTTTCATTGACTCGTTCATGTCGATTTCCTTATTGTGATTTCTGGTTTGCCAGAGATTTATAATAATCCCACTTGTCTTGATAAACCTGTTGCTCGCTAGGCGGCACCCATCCTATGCGTTTAAACATTGATAGCACATCCGTTGCTGCTGCCGGCGTGTAAGGTTGATGATCGCAAATCATCGTAATAATGTCTTCTTTTTTCATAATCCTCTCCATTGGTTGTTTACTTCTTTGCGTTATTTGTTGAAGTGTACATCCACTCTTCTACTAACTTTGCACCTGCGTTCATTAACTCCAAAGAGGTTACAGGTAAATCATTTTTGGTAATCGCAGGATATGCGAACCCCGCGTATTTTATGTGCGGTACGTATGTCACGCCGTTAAGGTAGTAGCACTTTACTAATGAACGCTCTGCTATATTAAGCGCCGGCATTTTAATTTTCTTACTGTCCATAATTATTTTTCTCCTTTAGTTTCACGATCAATAAGACCTAATACAACTAACTTATCAAGGTCTTCCGTGTGCATAGTGATTGCAACGCTGTGGTCTTTCCCGATACCAATCCTACTGGTTTGCCAACCTTTACCAAAATACTCTGCCTTCCTTGTGACTTGGTTAAAACCATTTCGGCGCACTAACTCAAACAACAGTTGCTCATCTGAGAATTTTTCAATACTCATCTGTTTTTCTCCATTACCTTTTGTTCAATATATTTTGCAAATTCATATATTGTTGGTGATTCTAGAAGAGGCCAAGAATCAACATCATCTCTTGTCAACTCTACCCATTGACTTTTAGGTGGTGCGGGTTTTATGCGGTATTCCCACTCTGTAAACCAAGCAGGCTCTGTACTGTCTTGCCAGCCACTAGATTCCCATTTCACCTGCACTTCAGCCCCGTCTGCCCAAGCGTGTATAACTTCTGCGTGTTTATGTGGTTTCATTTAAGCACCCCTTTCTTTAATCTGGTCAGCGACTCGTTGCATAAAAATCTTTACATACATATCAAACTTTGAGTGTGCAGACAAGTCAGGTAACCCTGCTCCTTCTTCAAGCAACTTGACGCAAGCCGCACGTTCAGCCTCTACTCCTTCTTGATACCACTTAGCTTTCTGTTTGGTCAGGGCGCTGTTCTCCGCCGCCCTAGGCGGGTCAAGAAATCTATACGACTCACAATGCGGACACTGCCATACCGATTGTCGCTTGCTTCCAATGTATCTCCATATATGGGAACATTGATCTACTTGGTGTGCGTTGTGATCGCCGCTCATTTATTTTTCTCCTTCAATTTTGCTATCACCTTACGAAAATCAGTTAAGTACACTTCATCGAGTTGACTGCCTACAGCCTCTGCTATTTCATCGCCCGTCAGGTCTACCCATTCACGTATAGGCTCACTACATTTAACACAGTAGAGCGCATAGCCATCGCTTGTCGTGACACCACACTCAGCGCAATCGGTTTCACGATTACTGTTACCCCACGAATTATTTTTAAATTCTTTCCAGTTCTTTGGGTCTCCAAAATCCATAAAACCTATAGGTTCTTTTTCAGCGATTTTATCTGCGGGTTTAACGCGGTATTCAAAATCAGTATTAAAACTTGGGGTTGCCGTATCTTCCCAGTAATATCCGTCATACTCGTGGCGAAACACTTGCACTTCAGCACCTTCAGCCCAAGCCTTGATAACATCTGCGTGTTTGTGCTTACCCATTATTTACCCCCCACAAACATTAGTAGCAAACGATAATAAAAACAACCCGAATCCTAGTACCACCATAAGTCCTATTAAGATCGTCACAAACAAAAAAAAGTCTTCCAAAAATTCACTCATTATTCTTCTCCTCCTGAACATCTAATATAAAACGGGCTATATGAATTGCTAAATCAGCATCTATTCCCGCTCCAATAAACCGCCCTTCTTGATCGGTTTGCCAAGTAGCCGCAACAGCAATTGTTTCTGCTAACCCGTTTATTGAAGTCAGTGGTAATTGTGCGCATGATTGAATGGCTTCTTGCTTACGTAGGCGCCATATATCTGTATCATTCATGTGTTCTTTCCCCAAACTTTACGTGTAATTTTACGAACCTTTTCTGGGTCAACATCTAACATTCGTATTTGTCTAGTGTATTGTTTAGAGAATTTTTCTACGCTTACCCCTTGTTGTTTAAGCTTTAAAGCTAACCGGTTTGTTAAACCAAAAGGGTCATGCGAGGGGATTACATCTTCATTCGTCTCTGTTCTCTCCCACGCATTTTCAGTATCTAAATCAATACGCAAAAACAATTTATACTGCAAACCTCTGCCTTTCATCATCCTTTCTGCTACTAAATTAGACCAAACTAACTTATTCATAACTCTATGAGTTTGTGGTGAGCTCATCAAAAACTGCGTACATATGTCGCTTATTTTTCTAGGCTCAAAACAATAATTAGCAATGGCATTTAGGTCTATGGATAATTTTTTAGGCATTTTGACCGCCTATCAAGTGCTTGTTGCGCTTTTCCATAACAGCAACTGCGCTCTCTACCGCTGATTCGCTACCCGACATAATAAATTGACCAACGAAGTAATCAAACAATGTCATGCCTTCAAATTGAAATGTTGTATCGTCAATCCGCTTCCCGCTGATTGTCGGCATCATAGGACCGCCCGATTTCTCTAAGTTCATTTTTTACCCTCTTTCCAAAATGTGATGCGCTAATTTTGTTTAAACACTGGTTGCATATCCAACGGAAAACTTTGCCTCTTTGCTTCTTTTCCATATTTGAGACTAAACGTTCAACCTGACAACCAGTGCACACCTTCCGTTCCATTAGAAACAAGTTGTTGTGCAATTGTTTCCGTAGCAACATGTTGTGCAAACGACTGTTCGACCGTCAATGAACGTTGTGTTTGTCACGCAAGCGGCATAAGCACCTGCCATTGCGAGACATAATGTAATACCAAGTAGAACTTTTTTCATTTGTAAATCTCCATTAAATGTTTAAACGCTTTAGTTAACTAACTCACCCGTTGAGTAACGTGTCCTGATAAACAAATCTTTTTTCATCGTGACATGCGGCTCAATATCCTGTTTGTCGCCCCTATCCGTCCTGCCTGTATAGATAACACCTGAATGCAGATTAAAGTCTCTAACAGTTGTATGCCACACACCGTCAGAGGTTTGGACTACAAATATAAATGGGAACTCTGAAATGGTTGAGTAGTCTTTTGCTGCAACCCATTTGTGTAAATCCATCATGCATCCGCCCATTGAATCGTATTCATCCATAGACTTCGACCGTATTTTTATTTCAACAAGAGCCATCGGTTCTTTGTTTTTAAATACTATGTAATCTAAGTTGTATTTAATCGGCAATTTATGTAGATGACAGCCCCAAGCTTTTTCAAGCTTATCTGCTAGGGCTTCTTCTTTATTACGATCAGCGTCTGTTTCATATATCGGCCTCATCTTTCCCTCTCACGGTAGATTGGTTTTAGCGTCCATTAATTGATCCGCCATTTTGTATGCAGAATCAGCATACTTTTTATAATCGCCACTGGTATGTATACCTTCCCTAAGAACCAGTACAGCAACGAATAAACCTGCAAAGAAGTCTCTAAGGTTTTCCTGCTCCATCATCTCTCCTTAATTTATCTGTTTCGTCTCTAAGTAGACTGGCAAATGTTTTGCCTGATGGAAAAGTCATCTTAAATGCTTCGATTGATTCAGCTTCTTTCAATACTGCGTCAATCCCGCTATTAAACCCGTTCTGAAACGGGGCACCACCACCGTGTAAACGCATCTCTAATGCTTCACGCGCAATCTGTGATTTTGATACACCGTAACTATGCGAAAACATATCCCAGTCTTCATTCATATCTACGTCAACATAAACCATTACTTGCTGTAGCTGTTTAAACAGCTTCTTGCGCCCTCTTTTTAAATTGCTTTTAGCAATTTTCTTAGAAGGGTTCTTCGGACGATTTCCAAGTTCCATATTCTTCCACCAATTTGTCAAATTTAAGTTGTGATGCTTTATTTCCATTGAGCTCACTACGTGATTTAATATCGCAATGTTCGTACAAGAAACTAATTGCGTCTTCCTCCGTTATAGAATCGATGTGATTTTGCTCATGCAGAAAGTATTGAAAGTCCCTGCCCCTACATAACATGCCTGCTGTCTTCACACGATTGTTGTATACAACGCCCGTTTCATCATCATTGATTCTGACTAGCGCAACACCGTATCTTGACCCAACGAAGTCCCTCATCAATTCATCAGGGATTTCGTCGGGGTGTATGTTCAGTGTTAACACAAAGCCAGTCCGATCCTGCTTCAGGGCAACCTTAACAGCCTCAAACTGAAGTGCGTTCATATCAATACCTTAAAAAGGAAGATCGTCGTCAATGTCATCTAAAGACTTTGGTGCCTGAACTTCTTTGCGCTCTTCCGATGGTGAAATTGCCAAAGAAAGTAAGTTGGAACCGTTGCGAGCTTGCTTCTTCCAACCTGAGATACGTATCTTGACCGTATCCCCCGACAAATCAAAGTCACTTAATCGC
>Ga0208643_1001525_pt1 | contig 12585 bp, 10 predicted proteins | sample VirMetDEL_Nov_12_FD_184516 | JGI IMG/M metagenome (GOLD analysis project Ga0208643, IMG submission 184516) | Aqueous microbial communities from the Delaware River and Bay under freshwater to marine salinity gradient to study organic matter... | ecosystem: Environmental > Aquatic > Marine >... | reverse complement strand
AATACTTGAGAAGCTGTAGGTGTGTTCTTGGGTACTACCGTGTTTGACAATACTTGAGAAGCTGTAGGTGTGTTCTTGGGTACTACCGTGTTTGACAATACTTGAGAAGCTGTAGGTGAACCAGCATCACTACCACCGCCTGTGGCATCTTCAGCTTTGTTAGAATTTTTGGCAGAATACTTTTCAATAGCTTTGGCTGCACGTTGTTGCTCAGCAAGTGCGGCCGCATACCTCTGAGGATCCACATCACGGAAGCGCATGGCTTTCTCAGTGGCGCGTGTGTATCCATCTCTCAGTCGTTGTACTTCATCGCGCTTACGTTTTACGTCCGTCATTTCAGATTGAGCAGCTGCATATCCACCGTTCTTTTTGAGTTGCTTGAGTTGATTTTCAATCTTGCCCCAAGCAACATTCTGAGGATCACCTCTACGAAAAGCAGCACCTTTCTCAAAGTTGGTTTCCATCAGTGCAGCAACAAGCTCTGGAGCAACCCCGTAATCTTCTACAAGCTCTTCAGCCTTCTGACGCAATGTGCCTTTGCCTTCTGCGTAACCAACCCATGCATTGCCGGCATCATCCGTTTGAGGAAGTACATTATCAATGGCAGCACCGATCGAATCTGAGATACCATCATACTGTTTTGTGGCTGTATCCAGTGCTCGAAGTACAGGATTTGTTGATACTGATACATCAATAGCTGTATCAAACGTATCAAGCGCATAGCTGGTTTCACGCCATGCTGTGTTGTTTGTTGTGACATCCCGACGTGTGGAGTCCTTCACAGCAAAGTTGGCTTCATCTACATCACCAAGAGCAGCAAGATATGCTTTCTCAGTTGTCTCATCGAGACCCAAGTCAATGATTTGCTGCTGTACCTCTTCACGGTTCAGAGCTGTGTTCGCCATGGTTCCAACAGCGGTCTGAGCTTTGAGACCCAACTGACGTGACTGTTCTGCTATAGTGTAATTGAGCTTTTCTTTTTCTTCAGTACGGATACGTCCAGGCATCTTGAAAGCTTCATCAGCAATACGAGACTGTTCTTCAGCTGCAGCAATGCTCATCTGTTGCTGTGTGTTCTGCATGCCAAGTTGCGTGTTGTCTTGATCCAAGAGCTCACCACCACGACCTGCAAAGAATTTCAGAGCACCTTCATTCAAATTCCGTGGATCAATGCCCAGACCAGCCAAACCACCATTTGCCATGGCTTTTTCAAACTGTCCTGCATCATTATACTTAAGGGCTTCGCTGATAGCAGAAGCTGATGCTGCGTCTTTCTGTCGTGCACGGATATCACCAGCAATCCCAGCAAGGCTATCAAAGCCGTCTGTGATCATTCCTGCACCCATCTGAGTACCTACCAGCGCATCCCGAAAGCTGGGAGCCGTAACGTTTTGCCATGTGAGGCGTCCACCAACTGCCATGATTATTCTCCTAGCTTATGTTTTGTGATGTACGCTTGTGCGTTATCACGTGCCGCTGCAGTGCCTGCAAAGTTGGCTCTCGATGTTGCTCGATCTTCCAAAGCTGTGTTGTAGCTGGAGATCTGGTTGTTCAGGTTTGTTGCGTAAGATTCTTTTTGAAAATTCAAAGAGTCTTTGGCAATCTTGTTTGTTTGGATACCACCCCACAAAGAACCAATCGCACCAATACCGCTCAGGACACTGCTGATGTTATCGAAGTTCAGTCCACCCCCAGGTGTTGTGAACGTTTTGCCCATCATGCCTTTGTTCTGCCAATCCATAGCAGCGTCAGCACCGTAAATGCTTACGTTGTTGTCATACTGGCTACCAAAGCCTGTTGGTGCTGTATCTACTACACCACCTCCTCCACTGCCTGTCGTCATACGTGCACGCGGCCGTATATCTCCTGGACCTACAGGCTTAACCACAGGTACTGCTGGACCTGCTTGTTGTGGGCCTGGGAGGTTTGTTCCAAACACACTCATGGGCTGCTTGTTTCCAAATGCAGCGCTGTTCCAGTCATGCGCCATGCTCACATACCCACCAGAAGGTTGGTTGTTTCCCAAAAGAGGAAGTGGCTCTCTGGATGGTTGAAGGATTAGTCCCATTTTGTTCTCCGATGCGGTATGACGCGGTGTGGTGTGGTTTGCTTACCTTAGCCCATTTTCTTTGGAAGTTCGAGTGAAAGATCAGCAAAGTTATCAATCAGGCTATGTGTGAGTTCTGCAATGTCTGAACCAGTGAGAAGGGTACGATCCAAGAACACATCACTTGGCTCCCCATATTGTAGCTGAACATCCGTCAACATCATTGGATCAAATGGCTCTCCAGTCAGTCCAATAATCTCTTCTGTCAGCTTAGCGATCTTGTCCATTTCGTCTTTGTAGTTTTCACCTAGTCCTGCAATCTCTTCATAAATCTCAGCGGTGTCTGCAGCCATCCAGTTTGATGCTGCTTTGCTTACTGAGTCTGTCAGAGCCATCAAGTTATCTGCACGCATCATGGCAGACCAGTCGATGTCAAAGCTCCCAGTCTGAAAAAACTCAGCGCCATAGTTGAATGCCACAAAGGTAATCAGTGTTCCTATGATGGCTCCCAGTTTATCGCCAAAGATCTTGGCAGAGTACTTCTGAATGAGGTTTGCGATCAGCATGCCTGCAAGACCATTCACCACAGCCCCTACAATGGCTGCTGTAGCCACAGAAGCACCTGCGCCGGCAACCAGTGCACCTACCGCAGCATTAGTCCCAAAGATGCCTGTGACGCTTCCTAGGCCTGCTGATGGAGGGAATATGACAGCAATGGCAACTGAAGCCAGAACCACGATAATCTTGAAGATGGCTTTCTGATACCACTTTACCTTCACCTCTTGATACGAGTTGAACACAATGAAGGTGTTTGCTGTCGTCATCTGAGTAGCTTTGACCAGGCTCAAATTCTTCAGAGTAGGGTAGTGCAGGGGGATCAGGAATCCTGACTCATCTTCATCTTCCAGTGCCTCTCTTCCTGTGATGATCACAGACTTCGAGTTGTACACATAGTTCCGGTGCTCAAGACCAACTAGCTCCAGTTTTCTATACTGAAGTTGCTTGTGCTGATGCAGCAGGTAAACCCTTGAATAAGGTACATCCAAATATTCGTACTGACCGGCGTTCTCTGCTTCACCACCTTGTGTGTTCAGTGTTCGAGTTTTGACTGTGTAATCATCAACGAGATGGAACCAATACTTACCCTGACCCAGCAGCTCCCGTTCTTTATTTCCATCGTAACGAGCTGCGTTACCAATGTGTTGGGTTTCATTAATAAATGCCCATCTCAATCTAAAGTCATACTCAGTCAGATTTTCTGCAACCACCTTCAGCTCATTCACTGTTGGAGGTGTAAATGCTGGATCTGCTACAACAGGTGCATCTTCCTGGTACGCTGGGTTGAAAGGATCACGCTCACGTGCACCAGCCCATCTGTCCCATGTGTTTGCATCAAGTTTGAACTGCTCAAGCTGTGCTTCGTACTCTGTAAATGTCTGTTTGTTGGTTTGTTGAAGACCCGCCAGATATAGAAAGAAATCGTAAAGGTAGGCCTTACAGTCTTCTTCTTTCACGTTGAGCGATACAGCTTGAACCAAGAAAGCAAAGTCCACATCATCAATCTGCTCATTGTCTTCGATGGTAGCGAGCAGGTCGCTGACCGGTTTACCGGTCAAGCGCCTGTAAGCGGTCTTCACAGTTGCATAGGTACTTGCCAAGCTTGCATCATCTATTGGCACATTGTTCAGCCGTAGCGGTATCGCTGGGAAGAACTCAGAAATTACCGTTGGATCAGTGTACAACGTATCAAAGACCACGTTGCCTGAATTCATCCGGTAGACAAAATACTCAGGTGTGCTTTCAGAAATCTCACCCGTCGTCGTGTCTTCGGTCAAAACCGAGTACAAAGCATAAAGCAACTTGCGATCGCTAGATCGATCCAATCCCCAAATCAGATCTGCAGATGGAGCAACGTAAACTACCCCCCATGTACCGCTGATTTCGAGCATGCCACTAAAACTGTTGTACTCTACACTCCATGTATTGTTCAGCTCAGTTGGGTAGTTCTTCCTGATCCAATCTTCTGCAAAGTAATCTGGATCAGCATCATCAATTAGCGCTCGTGTGACACGCACTGTCTCATTGGCTGCCAAAGTCAGAGTAGCTGTAATCCCTGACTTCACCGTGGCTGTGTCTACGCCAGCGTCACCACTGATCGTACCAACCGGCATGCCCAGACCATACTTGGTTTTAGCCCACAAAAAGAACTGCTTTTGTTTCATGCCTGTTCCTTTGAACAAGGCAGTAATGATGGCACTTCCCGTACTGGCATCTTCGTTTACAACAGCTGAGCCAATGATTGTGGTGCTCAAAAAGTTCGGCCGGAGATCCTCATCCCCAGCCAAATTATACACCGTCGAGCTTACATATGTTTTGATACTAGATGAGAAAATTCCCATTTTTAGGAAACCGGCAATCCAAGGTTTGCCCGCAGTGCAGCTACGGCTGAGTTAACATATGTCTGCTCAAAGGCAGGCGGAATTGGGTAGGCTTCATCCATTGATTTGCCGGTGATCCAAGTGTCCGTGAGGATTTTGATAAGCTTGGTCTGGCTGTCATCCTGGTAGCTCTTGACCTGCTGTGTGTGCAGATCCTTTTGCTTACCGATTGCACCCGTGATTGGAGTGACTCCATCAGAGCGCGTATCCAAGGTCTTGGCTCTGTGTGCTTCAGTCTGTTCCTGAATGCTGGCACGCTGCTCAGGCAGGATAAACTGATTGTTATACTCTTTGCCTTCAGTGTCTGCTGTGATCCCAGCAACCTGTGCAGGCATAACAGTTTCCCAAGTATAGTCGCTGACTTCTTTTTCAGAGTTGATTTTAGCAATCTGTGCTGGAAGGAGACTTGCTGTTTCAAACAGTGTTTTGTCTTTCTGGGAAGTTGTCAGCAGTGTGCCGGCATCTGTTGCTGCAATCTGTGCCTGAGCTTTTGCCAACTCAATTGGCAGGATGTTTGCCAGTTCATATTCTGCTTGGCTCTTTTGAACCCGAAGAAGACATGTACGTACATCTTCACTGACCAGTTGCATCTTACCAAGAGCCAACTGAGCTGCTTTGGTTTTCACATCAAGCTGAGCTGCCAGCATCCGAGCTTTGGACTCTTCGACCTGAAGACGTGTCTTTACGACTTCGAGCTCTGCTGCACGTGCTTGCTGTTGAGCTACAACTGCCTGCCAATGTGTTGTGTCTCTGCTCAACAGATACTGAACTGCATTGCCCATAGCAGATTGGAGGCCGCTCACATACGCAGATGCAAATTCACTGCCGGTGATACGCCCAGAGTCATACTGCTCTTGTAGCTGTGCGTTGGTGGCTTCCATGAGGCCATCAAAGAGGCCTGTACCTTCAATTTTACGACTGGTTAGATCAGCCTCAGTGAGGCGCGAGAGTGACGTGTACAGATCATTGTCTAGCTCAGCTGGTATGGTGAACTCAGCTCCAGTTAGATCTACCGCGGGAATGGCAAAGTCTGCTTCATCCCCTAACGCAACATAGAGAGCTTCTGCTTCTACGTCATTGTTGCAATCTGACATGCCACTCTCCTTGCCTCATGTTAAAAAGAGATCCCCGCCTGAGGAGCACAAAGGATCTCTTAAAAGTGCAGGCCTGAAAACAAGCCTGCTCTTTATTCTTGGTCGCCTACCACTGCTGCTTTAACTGCCCACATCGAGGCAGTCTCCAGATGGGTAAGTGCAATGCTGCGTCTACGCCCAGGTTCGATCGTGTTGATGATCTTCTCCATAGCAAGAGCAGCATCTTTGATCTCACCAACAAGCACGCTTCCGCTTGGGTTAAAGCCAGGATTAGATACAGACATTAGTCCATACCCACTTTGGCAGCCTGTTGAGTTGCCAAATCCTTGAGTTCTTTGTCTGTCAGGGGAGGGAGCTCTTCGATAGCAAACTCACGTACCCAGCGTTGGGTAATATCCATCTGACCGGTCTTGCGGTTCTGTACAGATTTCACAGACAGGAACTCACGTTGCTTCATTTGATCCAACAAGATCTTAGGCACGTGATACCCATTGTCAGTGGCTTCACCGTAGGGAATGTACTTCTTCACTGTGCCAATATACTTGGTTCCAACAGCAAAGATCTCACCACCAAGGTCAGCTTTATCTGGGTTCATGTTTGTGATGCGTACACGCACCAAAGCCATGCACTCTTTCATCTGCTTTTGACGGATAGAAGCATAACGTTCTGCTTTGCTCATTGCTTTGGGTTCGGGTGCGGCAACTGCCTCATCTTCCTCAACCCCTTCAATGTGATCTTTGATCTTTTTGCGCAGAGCAGCAGCACCAATTTTGTGGGAGTACGAAACACCAATCAGGTCTGCTTTGGCTTTCAAAGCATCCAAGACTTCAGTGTCTGTAGGCTCCTGAATTTGAGTTTCGTCTGTTTGGTTCTCTTCGGTCATTTCAGCTTGGTCATTCATGGGAGTAATCCTCAGTGTTTGATGAAAATATCAGGGCAACATTCGGGAGGTAATGTTGCCCTGACTAATTGAGCCTACGCAGGAGAGCAGGCTCAATATGGCTTAGACCTTTGCGAGGGTCTTAACGACAGCCAGACGCTCAGGGCGCAGGATCATTGTACCGTGATACCATTTGATCGAGCTGAAGCCGGTCTCACCGTATGGATCGGTGCGGTCTGCAGTCTCTTTGCCTGGCATTTTGGTAGTGATCTTGAACTTCATTGATTTGCCAGAATACTGGAAACCAATTGTGGTGAAGCTCTCTGCACCAACAACAAGCATCGGGTAGATGTTGTAGTTGCCGCTATCTTCTTCGTAACCAGGGTTAGTGGTTACAGCAGCGCCGGCACCTGCCCAATGCAGCATCTCAGGAACAACCACGATACGGAACTGATCGATCGTACCGATCTCGCCGTTCAGGATTGTGCCTGCATTTGCATACTGCTCAACAGAGATGAATGCCTTATCGCTGAACGAGTCAACCATCTGACGCACAGTGGATTCCAACTCAGAACCAATGTAGATCACACGGCCGGAATTGATCGTTTTTGTGTCGATCATTCGGGAACCAGCGATAACCTTGGTCTGCTTTGGAGTGCGGTTGTCGTACAGGATACGTGACAGACGCATCAGGTCTGCATAGTCAACCACAGCTGGATCAGCAGATTCACCATCAACAGTGATGTCTGTAGTGGAGTCACCTGTGTAGATGATCACACCAGCACCAGCCAGCAGCTCTTTCTGCAAGACAGCTTCAGTCAGCTGAACAGCGCCCGAAACCATCTCAGTGGAGAGGTGGCTATACAGTTCTGCATCGCTGTCAAAATCCATGCTTTCTTGTGTGAACTCATGGAAGAAGCCAAACTTGGTGATGGAACCCTTACGCTGGATCCGTGTAAAACCAACGCGGTTAACACGGCCGCCGTTTTCAGTCAGCGTTGGAATCCGCGAAGAGATAACGCCAATGTCCTTCGAGGAACCATACAGGTTACCGTCAGCGTGGACTGCGCCGGCAGCATCCAAGCCTTGATCGTTTACGTTACGATCGTCCAGCAGTGGGATGTAGTGGTACACACGGATCTCTTTGCCCATATGCTTAGGCATGTCTTTGACAGACGCCATTGGCATGAAGAACATTTCTTTCCGTGCTTCAACCAGAGCTTTCCTCCACCAGAAGAAGGTATTCATTTGAGAGGAGCCAGCACCTTCAATGGATGATGGTGTGGTGTTTGGATCATTGTAAACTTGCATGATTACAATCCTTATTTGATCCCCTAGACGGGAATTTGAGTCATCGCTTCGATCTGCTCATCCGTCAGGGAAAAGACATCGATTGGGGGTGAGGCCGCGGGACGTGACGATTTAGCAGGGCCAGCTGCTTTCGCACGTGCATCACTCGATGGAGCTTTCTTAGCTTTGGCAGGACGACTCTCCAGAGCCACAGGTGCTAGTTCAGATGCCGAAGTAGGGGGAGTAGGAGCACTGGCCTGTGCTGCTACAGCCATAGCTTCTGGCGTGAACGCATTCTGTGAGTGGAGGTGGTCTCCTACTTGCTTGTAAGCATCTAGGAATGATGTGCTTGTCAAATTACCAAGGGTTCGCTGACGCGCAATTTCAGAAGAGATCATGTCATAAATGCCATTCTCTTTCTGTGTTGCGATGGTCTGCAGAATTTGGGGTTCTTTGTACAAGGCTTCTTTACTTGTTTGATCCCAGTCATCGTTGATAGAGGAGATGACCTCTTGTCCGTACGAAGAGGCTTGCACCTCTTCCAACACGGAATGGAATGTCATCTCTTGATCACTAACACTGTGATTGCTGGGTCGGTAATTGCTCTCAGATGAGACATCCAGATCCATTGGATCGATGTCACCATCCTTCAAAAGTTTGGCAATGGCTTCAGGCTTCTTTGCATTAATGTCGATCAAGAAGTTCAACTTCTCTTGATCCATTAAGCCTTGGTTCTCCAACATACGAAGGATCTTCATACTTGGTTGGAGTGCCTGCATGCGCTTTGTGTAGTTCGCACCCATCTGCATGAGCCGCATGGCTTCATGTGGATCTTTAGGCGTAAACATTTTGCCGTTCGCTTTGAACGGTTTCATTATCTCTTTGTAAGCAGCCTCGTAGTCTGTAGCTGCTTCTGCCTCGGCAGGTTCTTCTTCGGTTGAATCTTCTTCGGCTTCTTCTTTTCCAGCCTTCTCAGGTTCTGGAGCTGCAGCCTCTTCGGGCTCATCTTCATCATCCACAGCAGATTCAGCAGCTGGTTCGTCATCATCGTCATCTGCTTTCTCAGCTTGAAGAGGGGAACCAATAACAGACTCAAGTGTGCCGTCACCTTCGGTCTCAACGTCATCATCTTCAGGATTAACTTGCTCTACAGATGTAGGCTCGTCATCTTCTGCTGATGCGTTTGTTTCAAAATCAGCAGCATCTTCATCAAAAGGAATGTCGATGTCTGAAGGAACTTCCATGTTTGCGATGTCTTCGTCAGACATGGTGTCATATTTTGGATCGCTCATAGTTATACCTCCTCACCCATGTTTTCTTCAGCAAGGGCTTCGATGTACTCTTCTTGAGCTTCAGCCAGATCGGTTTCAGCAGTGTCACCCATCTGCTTCACAACACGAAACCACTCACGCAGCGTAGAAATGCCATCCATATTTTTAATGATCTGCTCACGGTATTCAGCCATGGACTGATCACTCATCATATGTACGAGACGAACGGCTTCATCGTTGAAGTACTCTTCAACAATCAGGGCTTTGAAATCTTTGTGCTCAAAAAGACGGTTTAAGATGTCTTTCCGCTCAATAAGTTTCTTGGCTTGGCTCATACTTAGTTCGATCTGCTCTACATCTGACATTTGTATATCCTCAGTGATATGGTTTGGGGTGGTGTGGTGTGGTAGTTATGTAACAAAACTCAGTAGCTTAGGTCAATTGCCTTCACGAAGATCCATAATTTATAGCGTCAATTATGTTTCCTGGGGTTTCTGTATCTACCAGGCTCTTAATGATCTCCAGTTTAGAGTTACCTTCTGCTTGCGCTTTTTGTTTGTCGATATCGCGTGCATGTTTAGTTCCGGTCTCTTGTTCAACAAAGTCCAGATCTGCCTTATCCGCTGTAGAACTTTCAGCGCGTGCTCGTGCATTGTTCCAGTTGATTTTAGATTCAATCTCTTGGATCTCTGCTTTGAGCTTAGCGTTCTCAAGTTGCTGTGCTTCTTCAGCTGCTGGGTTAGGAGTAGGCTGGAAGTCTAGAATCTTTTGAGCCAGTGCAGGCATACGCTTGAGCTTGGCAATCTCAGACAAAATCATCTGTACCATTGGCAGCTCCATAGTGGAGCCCATGGTTTGCAGCATGAAAGATAGATCCTGTGCTTGCGCTTCATCAATCTCAGCTGTGGTAATATCTACCTCAAGATCAAACTCACCCTGGATATCTTCACGACGAACAATCTTGAACTCTTTGTTGGTGACCCGAACCACTTCTTCTTCAGACAAAAAGACTTGGTTCATTGAGACAATTTTTTGACCAATCTCAGAGATGCCTTGAGCCAATCGACGTAGGATAGCCATCTCACGCTTAGAGGAGGCGTCCAGCATGCCTTTAATGCCAGCAGCTACTTCCCCATAGGCTTCACCAGAGAGACCACCTGAGAAGGCCTTAACGCCTGTCAGTGCTTCTGCTTCACTGTTCTGGATCTGCAGCATCTGCAAAGCAGAGTTGGGAATCTCTGGATACTTGTGACTGTGAAAACCGATCGCTGGTGAGATGTTTGGATTAAACTCGTAATCAGCACCAGACTCAAAGCGACGTTTGTTGACTACATCAAGCATGCCTTTGGCATAGCCTGTCTGTCCGTTTGCAGATCGACCCATCAGATCAATCATGCCACGTGTCACAGCACCCAAAATTGCTTGGTTCTCACTCAGCAGCTCAGCATCTGGCTCACCAGTGATCGAACGCTTCAGAGGCAGGTAAGGAACAATGACAATAGGTAGCTTCTCGTCAGGGAAGGGGTTTGCTTCCATACGGATCATCGTGTTGCCAATCCAAGTAGCAACAATAGGAACCAACGTGTCATCACCATTCACATCGTACCAGCCCCAATATTCATAGGCCACAATACGACGGCGAAGCTCATCCTTGAACTCCTGTGCAGCATCCAGCTCAGAAGCATGGTCAGGGGTTGTAAGCGGTGTGTTGGTTGAGAAGTTTACCTTCTTGAGGTTTTTGTAACGGCCGTCTTTGATCAGTTCTGCTTTTGAGGTCTCGAAAGATATGATTGCAAAGTTTGCTTTGCCAATGTTGCCTTCTGCAGATGGATCCAAAAACAAATTTCTATAGTGCAAAATATCCAGTGTTGGTTGGTTACGTACAACAACTTCTTCTTCAACCTCTACTTCACCATTTTGAACGGCAATCACTGCCTGCTTTGTTTCGATGGTGTACTCAACAGCTTCCATCAACTCGGCCGGCAGGTTTGCAAATTCATTGGGATTCTGCTGTTTCAGCTTGATGCCTTGCTCAAGCATGTCAATCTGCTCTTGCGTTTGAACAGGATAGAAATCGTATGTGGGTACAGTCTTCTTGACCTTCTTGGTCTCCCGATCCCAACCTACACGAACAGCAACAGTACCTTCATCCACACCAGTGCGAACATATTCATCAATGAACTTCACACGGTTCAGTTTAGTTCGGAACTGCCAGTTGAGAACCAATGCATTCTGTTCAGCAGCTTCTTTGTCTTCAAAGGTTTTGGGAGAGACTTTGCACATCTCATCTGCAGACAGAAATGGCTCTGACAATGCAGAATATCGCCACTCAGCTTGACGACGGATCAGCTTGGGCTGAACTTGGCTGTGGTTCTTTTTTGTTTTTGGTTTGGCCTTGCCTTCAATGTTTCGAAGATCGAGCCACTCTTGTACTTTGGCAACATGCGTATCATGTGCAGGTGTTGCCATAAGCAGGTCTTCACCCAATGCTTTAATTGTTGGTTCGTTTTTCCACTCTGTAAGCATCGACTCATCAGAAGTATCGTCGCTATCAATTTGTGCTTCATAATCCATGTCGTACTTACCTACTCTTAACCTTGATGTGTTCGACCGTAAGCGGAAAGTGATGTGCCAAATGCATCACTGGGATTGTACTTCCCGCCAGACGTAATGAACTTAGATAATCCACCGAACCCACCCAAGTGAGCCATGGAACGCATACCATCCCACGTAATAGGAGTTCCGTTGATTGATTGACCAACAAGACGGTCATATCCGCGTTTGCGGATATTGCCGTCGATGTCGTTGAAGTGCCAATTTGATGCAGCAACTTGCGCTTGTTTACTGACTTTAAATTGATCAGCAGTCATGTCAGCAGGGATAACTCCCGCACGTCGAGCATCCTCTAGACGTGCATGCCCAAACTGTAAAATACCGTAGTGACCGTTTTTACCACCGGAACCTTTGATGTTATTTTGTGCACCCCAGTTTCCACCGCTTTCTGTTCCAATCAGATATCTTGGTACATTGTCGGCAAACCCCTGGTTTTTCCAATCGTCATTGTATCCGGTAGCTTGAGGTGCTCCCCAACTATCCATCCCATATCCAGAAGGATTTTCTGGGATGGTTGGATCAACAGAAGCTTTTGTTTGACGGCTCATTTGATCAAACAAAGGTGAATTAAGTTGCTGCTGACTGCGTTCCATAAGCAGCTGTACAGCAGGATTAACCTGCTCTGGTTGGGCATTTGGAGCTGTTAGTTTCATAGCTACCTCGATCAGAAATGGTGTGGTGTGATGTGGTGTCTCTCAGAACAGTACCACAACACAAGGAACCAATGACAGATGTTTTCAATTGGGTTCTTCACACTCACGTTCCCAGGCTAAGTTGGTTCTAAAGTCTCGTGCCAAATTCCACGGTGCATTTGTACCTCGCCAGTTGATTTCGTCCTGACTGAAGATACGCTTTTCCTCTACATCGCAGAAGATCGCTTCAGTCGGGGGAAGGGGTGTTAGGCATGAGCCAGCCATCAGGCACATTGAAAGTGCGGGGATCAGTAACAGTC